>Ga0206973_1056_pt1 | contig 31239 bp, 25 predicted proteins | sample Alteio_BWOrgHeat_83_FD_152927 | JGI IMG/M metagenome (GOLD analysis project Ga0206973, IMG submission 152927) | Enriched cells from forest soil in Barre Woods Harvard Forest LTER site, Petersham, Massachusetts, United States -... | ecosystem: Environmental > Terrestrial > Soil > Temperate forest >...
TTTACAAAAGACGGCACCTATAATGTTACTGTAAGCGGAGATCTTACCATACGCGATGTTACAAAAACAATTTCCGCAACAGGTACTGTGGTTGTTGCGAATGGCAGCGCTACGCTTAATTCAACTTTTACTGTAAAACGAAAAGATTACAATGTAATTGGTGAATCATTTCTTCAACAAAGAATCGCAGAAGAAATACAGATAACAATAAACTGTAAATGCGATAAACAATAACAGTTCTGTTGACTGAATTAAAAATCATTCAAAAACTTCAGCATGAAAAAAAAATTAAAACTACTGATAGTGCTTATTGTTATGTGCTCTTTAAAAACAATGAGCCAGAGTGTAAACGCCGATTCTTTGCTGGATGCGCAAACCAAACCACCAACCAGCAAAACACAGCGCACCTATGCTACTTTTAAAACAACAAGGTTGATCGATGGCCACACAGTTGAAACATTACCGGGCGGCGTGCTCGATCTTAAAATATCGCACAGGTTTGGCCAGCTGAACGATGGTTTCTATAACATGTTCGGTTTGGATTTTGCTTCCATACGCATCGGTATGGATTATGGACTCACCAACAGATTGATGGTTGGCGCAGGCAGAAGCTCCTACGAAAAACAATATGATGGCTTTTTGAAATACCGTTTATTCTGGCAATCAGAAGGCGAAAAAAATATTCCTTTATCAGTAACGCTGCTTGCTTCTGTAATGTTTGCAACAGATACGGTGGCGATGAAAACAGAAAATAAAATTGAAACAAGCCCAACAACAGCAGATAAATTTTCATATGCATACCAGGTACTTATAGCACGAAAATTCAGTGAAGATTTTTCACTGCAGTTAATGCCTTCGTTAGTGCATCAGAATCTTGTGGACAGCAGTTTTAATTCAAACGATGTATTTGCAGTGGGAGCGGGAGCGAGGATTAAGCTGACAAAACGTTCCAGTTTAAATCTAGAGTATTATTATCAATTGCCCGGCACAAAATTACCCGGCACGTACAATACTTTTTCTGTTGGATATGAAATTGAAACAGCAGGCCATGTTTTCCAGGTTCATTTAAGCAACTCAACCGGCATGACAGAAAAAACTTTTATTGCAGAAAATACAGGCCGCTGGAGCAAAGGCGATATTCATATCGGGTTTAATATCTCACGCGTATTCACCATTCGAAAACAACATAGCACTGCAAAAATGTAGCTTTCCTATTTTATACATGCATATACGTGGAGCGCGCTTAACGTGAATTTGGAATAAGGTTAAATAAGGATCGTCATTTCGAGAAGCATTACAAAATCATTTTCTTTTACCCGAATCATTTATGCGACTGAGAAATCTCCGGCCATTAATGCTGTTCAACAAACCATTGTAACCATTTAAAATAGATAAGTACACCAATTATAGTCAACATAAAGTTTAAGAGATGTCTCACTATCGTTCGACAAGACGGCCGAGTTTGCTGCCAGGCGTCAATCCTCTTTAATGGTTACCTACTTATTCCGAATTCGCTTCGTTTAAGTTTCATATCTTTCATCCTCCTTTAAGCTATATGAAAATTAAATGCGTCTTCTTATTTGTTATTGTATTGATATACCTGCGATCATCCGCACAAAAAACTATACAGGAAAGATTGGGTTATTCAAAAGATGCGAAGCTGCTTATACTGCATGCTGATGATCTCGGCGTTTCGCATGCAGAAGACTCAGCAAGTATTTATTTGCTTGAACATGGTTTTATAAGTTCAGGAAGTATGCAGGTTCCCTGTCCATGGTTTTCTGAAATATCAACGTATGCAGCCAATCATCCGAATGCAGATATTGGCATTCATCTTACATTAACCAGCGAATGGCAATATTATAAATGGCCTTCTGTTGCGGGAAAAGATAAAACTGCAAGCCTCTTAAACAACAACGCGTATTTTTATGATGATCTTGATAGCCTTGGCAAAATGGCAAAGCTTGCTGATGTAGAAACAGAATTGCGTGCGCAAATTGAAAAAGCGATGCATGCGGGCGTACATCCAACACACCTTGATGCGCACATGGGTTGTTGCTTTTTTAATAAAGATTTTTTTAAGATCTATTTAAAGCTTGCGCATGAATATAAACTTCCCTGTCTTTTAAATGTAAACGCATTCAAGTTGTTTTACCATGTAGATATAAGTGATCTTATTACAGGTAAAGATGTGGTTACTGATAATGTTTTTATGGCTGTTCCGCCTGCTGATGCTAAGAACAGGGCTGCATTGTATACGCAGATATTTCAATCAATAAAGCCAGGTTTAAATTGTATTTTATTGCATGCAGCCTTTGATGATGATGAAATGAAAGCTATCACAATGAACCATGATGATTATGGCGCTGCATGGCGTCAGGCAGATTATGATTTCTTTGCAAGTGATGCCTGTAAAAAAAACATTAGCTGAAAATAATATTCATCTTATAACATGGAAAGAAATCAAAGACAAGCTGATGCAATAAGGCATGTATAAAAAACAAATGCTCAAAAGTTTTTTGAGCATTTGTGTAAGCTATTTTGAATAAAATTATTGAATGCTTTTCAGCGTTATGTATTTATCAACCTGGTTATAATTAAAGCCTTTTGATTTCATGTCTTTTATCCAGTCAGGTGTTACACCAACTGCTTTTAATGCAACAACATCATCCAGCGAAATATTTTTATAACCGATATCTCCAAATGATTTAATAAAATCAGGTGTTATGTTTTGCGACTTCATAGAAACCGCATCATCTAAAGAAATATTTGTGTAACCATTGTTTTTAAATGAACTGATATAAGAAGGTTCTACATTAAGCGCTTTTAAAGAGATCAGTTTATCTACAGGAATATTTTTATAACCAACTGCTTCATATTGCTTAATAAATTCAGGCGTTATACTCTGCGCTTTCATGCTTACAAGATCATCAGGAGAAATATCTTTATAACCCAATGCCTGGAATTGTTTTACGTAATCAGGTGTTACACCAACTGCTTTCATTGATACAAGATCATCGGGATCTATATCTGAATAGCCCAACGCTTTAAAACCGTTTGCAAAATTTTCATCAACATTCAATGCTTTAAGGCTTACCACATTATCAGCCGACATTTTTCCGCCGTTATCTTTTGCTTTTGGAAGTTTGGCGAGATAAGCTTTATCAATTCCCTGCGCTTTAAAACTTACCAGCTCATCTGTTGAAATATTGGTATATCCTGCGCTCTTTATTTCTTTAATATAGTTGCCATCTATACCCAGCGCTTTGAATGATATAAGCTGATCAGGGCTTATATCTTTATAACCATTTTCTTTTATAGAAGCAATAAATGGTTTATCAATTTTTAATGCTGCCATAGCAATAAGATTGTCTTTATCAATATTGCCGTAGCCTTCTGCCTTCAGCATCTGGGCATAATCTCTGGTTACATTCACAAAGAAAAAAGTCATCAGGTCTTCATCATCAGGCTTACCCATTCCCTGTGCTGATATAAAATCACCGAATGATTTATCTGCAACAAATTTATAACGCCCCATTCCCTGGTTGCCATCAAATTTGCCATTGAACTGCATAGTGCCGGCATCGCGTATAAGTTTAAAATCACCATTCGTTCCTTTAGGCAGATTTGGAAAATCACTCAATGCAAATTCTGAACTGTTGTATGATTCATGATCATTTTCATCATTGGTAAAATGAAAGCTGATCTTATCAGTTTTAATTGTTGCGAACCAATAACCTTCAGTTCTTATATCGTTATTATGTTCGTGATTTGATGTGCTGTTTCTATTATCAGCAACGTTGGCAGTTTGCGCTTTTGCAACAGGTTCATTCAGCAAACTTGCTGCAACTACAAGCAAAGGCACAAGGAAAAAATATTTCCATGCAGTGTGTACACTTGATCTTTTTGTATTCATCATAACAATACGTTTTTTTAACAGTGATTGATTGTAATTAGTGGTAAGGCTTAAAGGGAAATGCGGAGCTGATACTTTTAAAAGATTTAGCTGGTAAGATTTTTTTTCAACCTGCTCCTGTTGAACAAGGCGGTCATCAGTAAGAAATTCAAGATTGTTCTCTACTTCTTTTCTATACAACCATGCAAAGGGATTAAACCATTGAAGAATAAGCACGAGCTCTGCAAACAGAATATCCAAGGTATGCTTTTGTTCGATGTGAATTTTTTCATGCATCAATATCTGGTTGTAAGTATCCCAGTCATATTTTTCAGGATTGATAAAAATATTATTCGCGAAAGAACAGGGTGCTTTATCACCTGTCATTTCAACAATCCGAAACTTTCCATCTGTTATTACCGGAAGCGTGTAAGCCCTGTATAAAAGAACAACACCTTGTATAATAAAATTGAAAGCAAATATGATAACGCCAAACCAATACAACCATGTTGCCCACAACAAAAGCCTTTGCCATGAAAATGTATTGTTGCTGGCAGCAATTGATGTTTGATTATTTATGGGTGATGTAACAGCATTATTTGCGCTTATGCTTTTATCATTTGTAACATTTGCAACTACAGGTTGATTAGTTATATGAACTGCAGGTGTTTCTGTTTTTCTTAATGACAGTTGCTGCGGTACAGGAATTAACGGCAACGTAAAAGCAATCAGCAGGCAAAGCAATAACACATAACGGTTGAGCCTGTAAAAAGTTTCTTTTTCAAGCAACAGCTTGTAAAATGAGATACATGCTGTAAGAATCAAACCAACATTTACAATATATGGCATCATGATTTGTTTGATTTTATAAGTTTAAAAATTTCTTTTACATCTGCTTCTGAAAGGTTTTGCTCTTTTGCAAAAAAAGCAAGCATGCGCGGATAAGAGTTGTCAAAATATTGCTTAACGATGTCTTTCATTGCATGTTTCTGGTATTCTTCTTTGGAAATAATGGGATGATATTGGTAAAGATTCCCAATTGTATCATGACCCAAAAACCCTTTTTCTTCCAATATTTTTACAATGGTTGCAACGCTGTTATAATGCGGTGTTGGTTCTGGAAGATGCGGAATAACTTCTTTTATAAATGCTTCATTCAATTCCCAAAAAACCTGCATTATCTGTTCTTCTCTTTTGGCAAGTTTTACCATAGAAATAATTTTCAGCAATAGTACTACTAATTAATTAGTAGACAAACTAATTTTTTAGGAATGGCAAAAAAAGATAGTTAAATCTGTTGACAAAGCCTTTTAGAAGGTACAAAACAGAAAAGATGCTCGGCTGTTATCTTATTCATGCTCTAACGGCTTGTGGCAATTTGAATATTCTTTATTATCTGTAAGTGCATTTCTTCGATATAACTTCGATATTTCTTCGATATAACTTCGATATAAATTCGATCGATAAGATCGAAGAAATATCGAAGAAATAACGAATATATTTCGAAGAAATAAGCCTGATGGTATGTAATTGAATGCCTGGTGGATTTCAATTAATACGCCTGTCATTTCGATTATGCTTGTTCGAAGTGCGATAAAAAGGGGAAGAAATAAACAGGCTCAATTATTTTTATGGCTTGGTTGTTTTGTCTAACTTCATTGCCGGATTGCCTCATCAGCTTAATATTCACTTCTTTTTTTGACCGGATCTGGTTCATAGGTTTTAGCACAATAAATTCCTCTTCATCTCTCACAATAAAACCTGGATTATGAATTACGAGTATCCCCAAACAGATTTCTCCCGTGGTATTTTAAGCGGGTTATTTGCAGGCCTTGTTGCATGTGTAATTAATACAGTTTTCGTGTTGGCGTATAGAAGTTTTACGGCTTTTTATGAGTTTAATGGCATGGATGTAACTGTTATTGTTTTCGGTTCAATCATTCAGATGATTGTATGCGGCTGGATGTTTTATCTATTTGTACATTACCTGCGAAAAGGCATCAGCTTTTATCGCGCAGCTGTAATATTAATTACAATCGCAATCCTCTTAGTTGGAATTATGGTGCGCCGCACTGTAATGGGCTCTGCGCCCGATGAATTTAAATTTATGGCTACAGGAACACAGGTTATCATCGGATGCCTGGCCGCTTTCTTTATTCCTTATCTTTTCAGGCATGATAAAATAATAAGCTGAAAAGCTGCTAATCATCCATTATAAATAAAAAACTATGCAGGTAATACTGCATAGTTTTTTTGTGCCCAAGACTGGATTCGAACCAGCACACCGGTTAAGGCACTACCACCTCAAAGTAGCGTGTCTACCAATTTCACCACCTGGGCATGCGGACAAAAATAGGAGGAAAATTTATTTATTCAATTCTATTCTGAAAGTTGTGCCTTTGCCGGCTTCGCTATGTTTTACAAAAATGGAACCTTTATGGTATTGTTCAATGATGCGTTTGCTGAGCGTTAAACCTAATCCCCATCCACGCTTTTTGGTTGTAAAGCCGGGGTTAAAAACTTTTGCAATATTATTTTTTGAAATGCCTTTGCCTGTATCGGTAACATCAATCAAAACCTGTGCTGCCGTGTCTTTAATACTTACCGTTAACTGGCCTTTTCCTTCTATAGCATCCAATGCATTTTTTAGCAGGTTTTCTATCACCCAGTCAAATAACGGGGGAGATATCATTGCAGGAATGTAAGTTTCGTCTTTGGTATCAAGCTTAATATTTACTTTACCACTTGCCCTCCGTTTTATATAATCCACCATATAGCTTACCTGTTCCACAAGATTCTTTTCTTCAAGCTGGGGATGGCTGCCTATTTTACCAAAGCGGTCTGTTATTAATTCAAGCCTGCCTACATCTTTTTCAATTTCTGTAACAAGCTTTTCATTTCCGGGTATTTCTTTTAATACTTCAACCCAGCCTTTTAAACTGGAAACCGGCGTACCCAACTGGTGTGCAGTTTCTTTGGCCATGCCTGCCCAAAGCTGGTTCTGCGTACTTATGTAAGAAGTGCGCTGTGCAATAATGGTTACGGCAAGAAAAAGGCTTACAATCAATAATTGAACAATAGGGTAGTAGCGTACTTCTCTTTGTAACCTGCTTTCTCCGTAATAATATTTGTTTGCTGTATAAGGCTTCTCCGAAAGAACAAGTTTAATAGGTTCATGTTCTTTTTTAAATTCAGCAAGTTTAGTATAAAGATAGTTTGGGTCTGAAGCTATTTTGGCTGAATCGAGATTTACGCAGTTACCAACATTTATGCTGTCTTTTTCATTGGTTTCAATTATCGGGATTTCTTTATTCTCTGAAGCTATCCGTGTAGCAAGGTTAAGGCTATACTGATCGTTTACATTAATTAAAGTGCGCTGCGCTTCAACCAGTATTTCTACTTTCTTTGTTTCATCTGCAGCAATCTTTTTTGCCAGGTAAGTTGAATAAAAAACAGTTCCCGTTACAATTGCCGCTGCTATTAAAAACAACAAGGTTTTACCATTAAGCCATTGCTGTATCATGCTTCTAAAATAGATAAATAGGAGCAAATAAAAATCCCGCAATATAATTTGCAGGATTTTTATGCTATAGTGATATGTTTAGCTTTAGTCAGTTAACTGAATAAACCGCCTTTCTTTAATTCTTTTGTTCCTTCGCCGATCTTATACCCGTTTTGATAGATCTCAATTTTATAATCGCCGGTTTGATATTTTCCTGTTTCAGGTTTCCAGTCAAAACTTACCGGTAAACGTTTACCTTGTTCGTACTGAACATCTAATTTATTGGTAAACACTTTATCGCCTTCATCACGTGTTGTAAAAGTACCGCTGCCATTTGCGGGAATAGTGATAGGGTGCCCGTCAGGACCAGTTACACAAACATATAATTCTTTGCTTCCGCTTGGTGCAATACGGTTTTCATCCAGGTCGAATGATATTCTTAAAACATCAGTTCTTTTTGCTGTAGTGGTTACTTTTTCTTTGCCGCTTCCTTTAATATCTATAGCTGCAATATTTATGTTGGACGCATGCAGTGTTGAACCTACATCTTCAACATGTTCTTTATCCGCTTCTGTTTGAGTTAAAGTTTGTTCAACTCTTGTTTTCTGAGCCGTTACAGTATCACGTTGTGTTGTAAGATCCTGGTTGGCTGTAATAAGCGTTTGATTCTCCTGCTTTAACTGATCGATCTGTGTAAGCAGGTCAGTTATTTTTCCATTTAATTGCGCAACCATCTGGTGTACCTTTTTAAGGTCAGCATCTTTTTTTGCCAGCTCATTCTTAATGTTGTTCTTTAAGCTATCTATCTGGCTTTTCCTTGCTGCCAGTTCTCCTGAAAGCTTTGTATTTGAACCGGTAAGCGAATCCATTCTTGCCAATGCATCGTTATACTCTAATTCAACTGCACTGCGTGATGAATCTGCTGCTGTGTACTGTGTTGTAAGCTCATTAATTTTTTCGCTTGACTTATTTTTATCGAAAAGAATGTAACCCCATGTACCTACAAGGGCTGCGATTAAAATTCCGTAAATTAATTTACGATTGTCGTTAGGACTGCTGCCACCGGTATTTTCCGGTGAAGTGGAGGACGGATAATTGCTGTAACTCATATAAGATTGACTTTAGTATTTGTAAAACTATTTTACCTAATATTGAAAAAAAATCACCTTGAACTTTAATACATCCCTGTTTAATCTGTTGGTTTTAGATATTGAGACTGTGCCATGCTATTCTTCATATGAATCGCTTCCTGATGAATTTAAAATTCTTTGGGGGGACAAAATTTCCAAAACCGTGCCAGAAAACCTATCACCTCAGGAAAGCTATATGCTGCGTGCAGGAATCATGGCCGAATTTGGAAAGATAATTTGTATTTCCATTGGCTATTTTTTCGAGGATGAAAGTAAAAATATTTGCTTTAAAGTTAAGAGTATTTATGGCGATGATGAGCAGGAAATTTTGCAAAACTTTTTGCAAATAGCTAATTCATTTTATAAAAAGAACAGCCGTATTCAGTTTGCCGGGCATAACATACGCGAGTTTGATATACCCTATATCTGCCGCAGGCTTGTTATTAATAATATCGCGCTTCCGCAATACCTGCAACTGCATGGAGCAAAGCCCTGGGAAATTGAAATGATTGATACTTTACAATGGTGGAAATTCGGGGATTACAAAAACTATATATCCCTGCACCTGCTGGCAACTATTCTAAATATTCCTACATCAAAAGGAGATATGGACGGGAGTAAAGTGAGGGATGTTTATTATGAAGATAAAGACCTGGGCCGGATTGCCACTTATTGTGAAAAAGATGTGATCGTTGTTGCCAATGTAGTTCTCCGGTTTAAGAACCTTCCTTTATTGATTGAAGAAAATATACAAATCATAAAATAGTATTGAAAGAAGCATTTGGAATGTGAAAAGCCTATATATTTGCACCCCGTTGGTGCGGTAGCTCAGTCGGTAGAGCAAAGGACTGAAAATCCTTGTGTCGCCGGTTCGATCCCGGCCCACACCACGTTAATTAGCTTCAATTTCATTGTTAATCAACAAATTGAGGCTTTTTTGTTTTATCTCAGCGTCTCTACTGGTGCCTGTAAGCCATTAAATATGCTTCAATTCATAATACATCAAGCGAATATGCCATCCTTAAATTGCTTGCCTGGAGTTGTTGAATAAACAAGTAATGAATATTTAAAGGTGCCTTTGCAGGTCCTTAAGGTACCAGTTCCTGCCTGTTCCTATTCTGTCCTATTCTGTTCCTAGCAAGTTGAGCTCGGATCTCCTCGCTTCAGGAATCGAAAATGATATTACACGCCGACAATATTTCTAATCAGCGCCAGGGTTAAAGGAGATTGATGTACTGATGAAAGTTTGTTTTATATTTAATATTATGCAAGAAGAAGAAAAATATTCCGACCATAGGATGTCAAAAATAATTTCCAAAAATTGGGTTGTTCCTTCAACTCTGATAATTGGAATTGATGTTTCAATTTTATTATTCATATTAGAATATTCAAAACTGCTAACGATTCTTTTAATGATAACTGGCATCACAGTGATTTTGTCCATTTTCTGTTTAATATTTAATCTGATTTGGTGGCTTGCCTTATCTCAAATCAATGAGGATGCTGATTCTGATACAATTGAATTAATAGACAAAATGCATTTGAATACATGGCTTATTGGATTGTTTTCATTTTTACTCAGTATATCCTTTCTTTGTTTTACAAAATCAATAATACTTGGCATTGTTTCAATCCTTTTTACATTACTGCTACTACTAATTTATAAAGGACTTATAAAAGAGCTACTGGACATAAGGCATACCCAAAAACGGTAAATCAAATTGCATCGTGCAATATAAAAATCTTCATTCGTCGTCATCGGTCGTTCATATCTAATTTTCCGTGTTGAGCATAAATAGACTCCGCCAAGTCGTTGAATGTTTTCTCAACAGAAGATTGATAATCTTTCATAAGCGTTTCCAGGCTTTTGTCATCATGAGTTAATTTTTTTGTTGTTTGAGTGCGTATATTTTTTTCATGATGTGATTTTTTAAAAAGATTATTAAATTGTTTTCAACCGGAGAATGCAGTCGGCATAAAAGTATAAGGGCATATTGTTAAAACCCAGTACGGGAGAGTGCCTGGCGGATATAATAGGTAACCGGTAAAAACGAATGAGTAATTGGATAAAGTTTTTGGAAAAGGTGAGTCAGGTTTATCTGGCGCTGATTTTATCCCTTAATAAGTCTGAATGATTTTACCGCTGCTTTTGAAAACGTGGATTCAGGCAGGATGATGAAAGCTGTCTTATCAACGAAAATTATTTGAATTATCCAATGGCTTTTGTCCAAAAAATTAAAATTCCTGCTTTTATAAAAAAGTTCCTGGAAAACCAATAAAAAAGCTGGATTCATGTATCTTTCAATAACTCTAAATTGTTCAATCCAGGCATCCGGCAATTAAAATTTTCTTTCATTTTTATCACATCTTATAATAACCTTACAGAGACAATATAGAGACCTTACAGAGACAATATAGAGACCTTATAGAGACCCTGCCTGCTGCCAAAGCGCTGCCAAAGGGCAGGCAACCCGTGGCGAAAAGCAGGAAGCTGCCTTCAAAGCAGTTATGTTCTTATTAAGTCAGGCATCGGTAAGCTGAAAGTCAATAGCACTAAGTGTTACTTGAAAGACTAAAAATCCTTTTGTCGCCGGTTCGATTCCGTCCTACACCACGCAGCCGGGCAGTTATAACAAATTTACAGCCGCCTTTATTTGGTCTCGTATTTGATTATACCTTATCTGTTGCCGGGCTTTTCAATTATTATTTCTAATAATATCAGCATAAAAGAGTCAAGGCAACCCTTCATTAAGATTCAGGGTTTCATCTATCATCCAATATTTTAAATATGAAAAACCATCAAGCCTTTAATAAATGCGCCTTGGGTAAAGGCCATCTATTATTTCTCGGTAAAAATTTAATGTTGCTATTAGCTGTATTGTTTATAGTGATACAGAGTTGTAAAAAAGATAATAATTCTCAGCCACCACCGGGATCACAACCGTATGACCTGCAATTGTTGGATGATAACCTCGTATCACCCGTAACAGCGGTTGAAGCTCCGGATGATTCGCACAGGATTTTTATAGTTGACCAGGTTGGTAAAATATGGATAGTAAATGCTGATGGTACAAAAGAACCGGAACCTTTTATTGACGTCAGCAGCGAATTGGTATCACTCACACCGGATTATGATGAGCGTGGATTACTAGGCCTTGCTTTTCACCCGGATTATAAAACAAACGGTAAATTCTATTTGTTTTATACAGCGCCACCCAATCCGGGAGGCCCTGATCCGGAACACGGCTGGGACAATCTTACACGTGTTTCAGAGTTTACCGTTTCAACAGATCCCAACCATGCAGATATTTCAACAGAGAAACATATTTTCGAAGCCAATCATCCGGAGTTTAATCACAATGGTGGCACCATTGCTTTTGGCCCTGATGGCTTTCTGTATATTTCAATCGGAGATGGTGGTAATGCAGACGATGTAGGCCCCGGTCATGTTCCCGGAGGCAACGGACAGGATATAACACAAAACCTTTTGGGAAATATTCTTCGGATTGATGTGAATACGCAGTCTAATGGAAAAAATTATGGAATACCTGCAGATAATCCATTTGTAAGCGGACCGGGCCTTCCTGAGATTTATGCTTATGGATTTAGAAACCCTTACCGGTTTTCGTTTGATATGGGCGCTGATCACAATTTATATGCAGGCGATGCAGGGCAATCTTTGTATGAAGAAGTAGATAAAGTGGATAAAGGTGGTGATTACGGCTGGAATATAAAAGAAGGAACACATTGTTTCGATCCTGACAGCGATCTTGTATCGCCTCCTTCTTGTCCTGAAGTAAGTCCAGGTGGTGCACCCTTGATTGACCCGGTGATCGAAGTACCAAATTCAGCTAATCCTGCAGGAGGCATAACAATCGCAATTGTGGGTGGCTGTGTGTACAGGGGGAGTAAGATAACATCGTTAGGCGGTCAGTATTTATTTGGCTCATTATCCGCAGACTTTAGTTCGCTGACCGGTAAAATTTTTATAGCAACACCTGCCGGTTCAGGATTATGGATTTATACACCGCTTGCATTAAAAAGTTTTCCTGATAACCTCGGGCAATACTTAAAAGGGTTCGGGCAGGATCTTAGTGGCGAAATATATGTTGTTACTTCAAGCCAGGTTGGTCCGCAGGGAACTACCGGGAAGGTGTACAAACTTGTTTTAGCACAATAATTATTCTAACATACATGAATGAACCTGAGTGTTCATTCATGTATCTAAAAAACATTTTAGCATTGATGAGTCTATGCTCATTTAATCATTCCTGAATATTTGAATTTCGTAGCCCTCTCTTTGAAATTCGTTAGAAATTTCATTTCGTTTTATTGTACTTTGTAAGCGCAATAAGTACAATGAACAAAGTTGAAAGTATAGAAGAGTTTTATAAAGCGAAATTCAACTGGATGCCTGATAATATTCGCAAAGAGATAGGGCATTTTAATGTCTTTAAATTAGAACCCTTTGTTCCGGGCAAGCCTACTTCGATACCTTATAAACGGCGTGATTATTTTAAAATCATCTTAGTGATCGGTAACAGCCAGGTGCATTATGCAGATAAGGTGATAGAGGTTCAGCAACAGGCATTGTCGTTCTCTAATCCGCAGATACCTTACAAATGGGAACACCTGGATAATATCAGGAGTGGTGTGTATTGTATTTTTAACCTGCATTTCTTCCATCAGTATGGCAACCTCAGCCAATATTCGGTGTTTAAACCTGATGGCACGCATGTATTTGAATTAACAAATGAACAGGTGAATGAAGTGAACCTGGTTTTTCAGCACATGTTTGCCGAGATCAATTCCGGTTATGTATACAAATATGATGTATTAAGAACACTCGTTTTTGAGCTGATTCATTATGCATTGAAAATGCAACCTTCGGCAACACTTGAAAAACAACCGATGCATGCTTCGCAACGGATTGCCACTTTATTTTTAGAATTGCTTGAAAGGCAATTTCCTATAGATGACACACACCAGGCAGTGAAGCTACGCTCGGCATCCGGCTTTGCCAGGCAGTTAAATATTCATGTAAATCATTTGAACAGGGCTGTAAAAGATATAACAGAAAAGACCACTTCGCAATTGATAGCAGAACGTGTTCTGCAGGAAGCGAAGGTTCTTTTGAAGCACAGCGTTTGGTCTGTTTCTGAAATTGGTTATGCACTTGGTTTTGCTGAGGTAACACATTTCAACAATTTCTTTAAAAAGCATATGGATCTAAGTCCGTTGAAATTCAGAAATGTTTGATTTTTGTAATTCCTTGTTTGTATTTCGTTGTTTTTAAATTACAGGTAGTTCTAAGTTTGCATTCAATAATCATTCAAAAAAAATAAACATATAATCATGCTAAAAAGAAAATTAGGGACCAGCGGACTTGAAGTATCTGCAATTGGCCTTGGCTGTATGGGAATAAGCTTTTCGTATTATCCTTTTCCTGAAAAGAAAGATGCCATTGAATTGATACGCAAAGCAGTAGAATCAGGTGTAAACTTTTTCGACACAGCAGAAGTTTATGGTCCTTATACAAATGAAGAAATTGTGGGAGAGGCATTAGCGCCTTTACGGGATAGAGCAGTGATTGCAACGAAGTTTGGTTTTAATATACAGGACGGAAAAATGGTTGGTGTAAACAGCCACCCTGAACAAATAAGGAAAGCAGTTGAAGGTTCACTTAAAAGATTAAATGTTGATGTGATAGACTTATTGTATCAGCATCGTGTTGATCCAAATGTACCAATAGAAGATGTTGCCGGAACTGTAAAAGATTTGATTGCAGAAGGTAAGGTGAAATACTTTGGACTTTCAGAAGCCGGTGCCCAAACAATACGCCGTGCACATGCGGTACTATCTGTGAGCGCATTGCAAAGTGAGTACTCTTTGTGGACAAGGCAACATGAAAAAGAGATTATTCCAACTATTGAAGAACTTGGAATTGGGTTAGTCGCGTTCAGCCCCTTAGGCAAGGGATTTCTTACCGGCAAGATCGATGTCAATACAAAATTTGCTGAGGGTGATCTGCGCAGCAAGTTGCCAAGGTTTACAGAAGAGGCCCGCGAAGCAAATACTACGTTATTGGATCTTATTAATCGTTTTGCAGAAAGAAAAAATGCTACACCAGCGCAAATAGCACTTGCCTGGGTATTGGCACAAAAACCATGGATCGTACCCATTCCCGGAACTACAAAATTGCATCGTTTAGAAGAAAATATCGGCGCTGCCAATATTGAATTCACTGCAGCGGAATTACAGGAAATGGAAACAGCTTCTAGACAAATTAAAATAATAGGAGAGCGTTATCCTGAAGCGTTGGAAAAAACTACAGGATTATAATTATTTACAATTCTTAAATGAGTCACTATCGAATACAGTCTCTGTAATGTTTATCTTCTTAACTTAACTGATGTTATAAGAGTTGCTAAAATTTAGGGCAAGGCAATCCTTTGCCTTCGGGAGCATGCATAACATAGATGAGTGAAATCTCAATACCGCCGCGGCTTTCAGATGCTGTTTTAAGATCTGAGATATTGATATCGTAAGTAACACCAACACGCAGATCGCTGTACTCAAGTCCAACATAAGGAATAAGGGCATCACCTAATCTTACCCAGCCGCCGCCATAAAAACTGGTAGGTTTGTCTGCATTAGGATCACCTGCTATAAACTGCATTGCACCACCCAGCAGGGTTTCATGTGCACCCGCCTGGTTACTGTATAATCCGCTTAAATGAAGTGTGGTTAATTCGCCAACAGGAAAATATCCACCTGCATGTATCGTAGCGCGGGGATACAGGTTATAATTGATGCCGGTAAATTCCTGTTTGGGACGGTTAATGTGGTACAGGCTTACACCAACATAATAATTATTCCTGTCTGTTGTACTGGCCGAATACAACAGGCCTGCATTTACATCTATATAACTTGATTTCAGTGTACTGTTATTAAATACTTCTTCGGTAGGTTTTGTAAACCCTGCAGAAGTCAACTGGTCTTCAAATGTGAGTTTGGAAGTATTGATAAGCATATTGGAATAAGTAACCTGGAATCCTGCTCCCAATTGCTTATATCCATCTTCATCCAATCCTTTATGATATGCGGTTGAAACAGAAAAATAATTGAAAGCAACCGCTCCTGCAGCACTCTTATCAGTATAACCCATAAAGCCTAATCCCCATGTATCATTGGAAGGAATTTGTTTTGACATAATAGGAAAATCAACAGATGCTGTACCGGTTTCATAAGCCCTGTTTATAGTAGGCCATTGATTGCGGTAATTAGCAGCAGCACGCACTACACCATCAAACTTACCAGTAAACGCAGGATTGAGTGTAAGGGGGGAGGAAAAGAATTGGGAAAAATGCGGATCCTGTGCTATCACTGTTGAAGCAAACACCACAAAAAAAATCGTTATAAAAAATTTCATTCTATAATTCTTTATGCAAGGTTGAAAATTCTATCTCTCCACAATAAATTAGACCAACCTAAGTTAATTAAAGCTGCTTTAAATCAGAACTGCGTTTTAGGCCCGAAAGCAAGATCGCCTGCATCTCCCAAACCCGGTACAATATATCCTTTGGCAGTTAATTCGTCGTCTATATCACCGCACCAAATATATAGTTTTTCACCAAATTCTCTTATTACATATTCAATCCCCACAGAAGCTGCTATTGCAGAAACAATATGTATCTGTGAAGGGTTGCCACTGTCTTTCAAAGTTTGTAAAGCTGCCGCAAGTGAAGCACCTGTGGCAAGCATAGGATCACAAACAATGAGTACGCGGTTTTCAAGCGATGCTGAACTGAAATATTCAAGATTGATCTCAAAGCTGCCATCACGCCTGTGTTTACGGTAAGCAGAAATAAAAGCATTATCTGCTTTGTCAAAATAATTCAACAGTCCCTGGTGTAACGGCAATCCTGCGCGCAATATTGTTGCAAGTACCGGCTGTTCTGCCAAAACTTTACTTGTATGAATGCCTAATGGAGTTTGAATTTCTATTTCGCGCCAGGGTAAAGTTTTACTTATTTCATATGCTATCGCTTCACCAATGCGCTCAAGGTTACGGCGAAAACGCATGCGGTCTATTTGTATTTCCGTGCTACGCAGTTCGCTTATCCAGTTACTTAGTAAGCTATGTTTGGTACTAAGGTTTGTAACCATAGAATGCGAAGATAGAACAGATTATGTATGGTTACTTAAAGTATTTATTGATGATTTTATAGAATAACAAGGTTCCTGCGAATGGCCTCCAATGCCATGCCTGTGCGGCTTTGTACATTTAGTTTTTTGAAAAGATTTTCACGGTAACCGTCTACCGTTCTTTCAGAAACATTCATGGAAGAAGCAATTTGTTTATAGGTGGCATCGCTGCAGGCAAGCTGTAAAAAATGTTTTTCTTTTTCGGTAAGCTGCATTTCATTTTGCTTTTCCTGGTGCTGTAATAAACGGCGGTAATTTATATTGGCTGCGTCTGAATTATAATACCCTTTTTTATAAATTTCATGCAGCGCTTTATTTAATTCTTCGGGATGAATGTCTTTTAAAAGATATGAACAGCAACCCGCTTTTATCATGCTAATGATGGTGGCATCATCATCCTTCATAGACAATGCAACCAGTTTTACAGCCGGATGTGTTTTTGAAAGCACTTCAGCGGTTTGTTTGCCATCCATTACCGGCATATTCACGTCAAGCAAAATAATATCCGGTTCAATCTTTTTTGCATTAATTTTTTCGATGAGATCTTTACCATTCATTGCTTCAATTACTATAGTAAAATCTACAAGGCTGCTGATAAGCAGGCTAAGTGATTTTAAAAAAAGCTGGTGATCGTCAGCAATTCCAAGCGTTATATTCATTGTTTTAATTTTTCAATCGTTTTGATAATATTTTTAAGCTGTCATCGCATTCTAATTTTCGTTATCCATAGAAACAGGAATGGTGATTACCGTCGACATGCCCCGCTCATTCGCATTTTCCCATTCCACGGTGCCTCCGAGTAATTGTGTTCGGTATTCCATATTATGTAAACCAATGCTCTCTTTTTTTACAGATTCGATATCAAAGCTGCTTCCATCATCATCAATACTTACTTTCAAATTATTGTTTGCACGTTTTATCTGTATGGCAATATGTGTAGGCGATGCATGTTGAATACTGTTTTGTAGCGCTTCCTGAATAATGCAAAACAACATAACCTGTGTTTCCGCATCTAAAGGTAATTTTTCATAATCACTTTTTAACTCGGCTTCTATTTGCTGTGCTGCATTGATACGTTCTTTTTCCGCTTCTAAATTTTCAATGAGATTAAACTGGTGCAGCCATTCTTTATTCAGAGATTTTGAAAGTGTACGCACATCCTGTATCGCTTTGCTTAAAGTATGCTCTGCTGTTCTTAAGGTATCCGGAACTTTATCAAGTTCCATTTCAGCAATTCCCAACAGCATTTTTGTGCTGCTTAATAACTGGCCAATATTATCGTGTAATTCTTTACTTATCTGGTTAAAAGAATATTCCTGTGCTTCGAGCTGAGATTGAAGTAATTGTTCCTGAAATTCCTTTTGCTTTATTTTCATTTCCCAAAAATGTTATTGTTTGTCTTTTTTTATGTAAAATAGTCTACGCAGTTAAATAAAAAGAACCGTTAATGTCGTACATAAACCCATGGCTATACTTTCTTCAACTTTTTATTTACATCTGCATGAATAGAATTTAAGTATTAGCATAAAAGCGAAAAGCAACCCGTAAGATAATTACCTGATATTGGATTATTATTACTTCAGTATTTTTTACGAGTTGAATTTTTTCCCGGATACAAAAAATTTATCAGTACTGAAATATCGCCCATTGTTTTGCAATAAGAATCTGTAAAACCAGGAGTAATTGTACAGGCACTTTTGAGAAACATTTCTAAATTAACAATCAATAGTCGCAATATTCCAAAATATAGTAGCATTAAAAAACGGGAAAATTCCCCTCTTTAAAGCGAATATTCTGCTTTTATGATTTAAAGAGGCAGATTAGCTTTAACTCCTGAATATTTACTCTCATTTGTAGCAATTAAAAGTTTTAATCCATGACCCGGACCAGGGCCGCTTTTTCAAAGCGGCTCTTTTGTTTTAGAGAAGATGGTTATTTAGTCTTTAGGGAAATGATCATTTGAATAAACAAAATTCATGTAGTACGGCCGCATGCCAATATTAGGGCGCAGTTTCCTTATATTCCATATCAATTGATTTTATTGGGTTTGTTGCATCCGTTCGAATAACCATTAGTGTCTTACCAAAATAAATCCACTGATCACCTTTTTTTACTGCACATTTTTCAATGGAAGGTATAAGATATTCATTTAAAAACTTGTCCATTCTGTCTGTTGGCCCTTGTATGGTTATATGATTTACTGTTGTAAATTTTGAAACAAGGTCGTTACCCTGGAATACATTTTCTTTATTAAAGGTTGCCTGCAGTATGCAATAAGCATGTGGATCTGTTAAACGTATCTTGCCTTGTTGCGAGCTATCTAAATGCTGCATTAAATTAAACTGAAGGTATTGATCTGCCACTTTAAATAAAGCAATAACACTGTCCCTGCTGCCTTTGACCCACTGTGGGCATTGTGCCTGTGCAAAACATGGAAATAACAGAATGACAAATAGTTTTTTCATGATTTGATTTTTAAACTTTGATACTTATTCGGATCTTATGAGTAACTGTCTATATGTATCTGCGGATAGCTGCAACTACCTTACCATTTTTTATGAACGAATTTGTTTCATTCCTGAGTTATCAAACATGGCTTTTAAAAAATACAGCGGGTTTATAAACAATCTAAGATTATTGTTTTTCAAATTTTGAAGTATTGATCACAACTCCGTTTTTATCAACAACATCTAAAATATATAAACCGTTGTGCAATGTGCTAACATTTATATGAACATCAGTCGAAGCAACAGCTTTTGTGATCAATGTTTTTCCATACACATCGGTTATCCTGATAGCTGCTCCTGTTGAAAGTTTTGGCATCTTCACATTAAGCATAGAAGAAGCAGGATTAGGATATAGTTGAAAATAATTTTCTGCAATACTCATCCTATCGCTGTTATCATTTTCTGCTCTCAATCCCGAAGATTGAGATACAGTTAACGTGTAACAAGAAGTGTTATCAAATGCTCCGTTGTAACCAACTATTTTTATATAGAAATTTCCTTTAGGCAGATTGCCACTTAAGGTTTCGGGCTTTGTTCCGCGCTTCTTTGATGACGTCACTAATTTTTGCGCATTGTTATAAATATACATATCATAGTCAGCAGGCAAATTGGTTAGCGTGATTGAACCTGCACCTTTTGTTGCAATAGTAAATCTATAAAAATCGTTGTCAGTTGATGAACTGATCGTGCCATCGATACCTGTATTCAACGGAATAGTTACAGCATTTTCAAATGTGTTATGTATTGCACCATCATACTTTGTATTGCAAATTGTTGCAACTGCATCTGCCGCCTGGAAAGCCTGTATAATTCCATAGCCGCTTACATTATCATATCCTGCACTTTCAATATCTAAAGCTGTTGAAGTTAATATAGATCTTACCTGTGCAGCAGTTAATGAATGATTACCTGATAATAATAATGCCGCTATTGCGCTTGCGTGTGGCGCAGCGCATGAGGTTCCAAAGAATGGATTTAAACCTTTAAATTTTTCAAAAGTTGTTACAACACCATCTGCTGCTGTAAAGTCTGGTTTTGCAAATGTAATACCACCATTTGAAGCAAACGTAAACTTCCCTGGTGTTATAGCAGTACTGTCGCGGCTATAAAACATTTTTCTTGGCCCGTCAGCAGAAAAAATTTCCACTTTATTGGTAGATACAAAAGGATTCGGATAAGGACCTGTTGGAGAACCGGTTTGTCCGTATGCAGTGCCTGCCGGTGTTGCGGCTACACAAAAAGCATCGGGTGCACAGGCATGACCAAAAGTAGCACCATTGGTTGCAACCGTTAAAACACCGCCGTAAGTTGCAATATGAAATGCGCGAACAGCAGCACCACTTGTTTTAAATACCACAAGCCGGTCACTGCTTTGTGTTGCCAATGCATTTAATGATTCGAAAGGATTTCCATGGCCAGTCTGTATATTGGTTGAAGACGCTTTTACTTTACCGGAAGCATTGATTAAAAAAAGATCATAATCATTGGCTGAAGCTCCAGATGCATCACTCCAGTTGAGAGAATAAACAGAATATTGGCTAAGGCCTTTAATTATATTTCCGTTAACAGGTGTAACAATACTACCAAAATTATGAATGGTTCCGTTTTTTGTACTGCCTGTAAATGGCGGTGAGCCTTCATCATTAAAATCGCCTTCATATACACCGGACCTGTTTTTTGCAAGCGAGTTAAAATTACCGGCTGCAGAAAAATATAAAGCGCCTGATGCTGTAACATCATCAACAGCCTGGGCTATAATGCCATCCTGGAAAACAGGTTCATCTAAAAAAAATACATCATCACAAATAATATCGCAATGATAAGTATTGCGCAACGCTTCAATATTACTGGCGCAAAATGCTTCACTAAGCGTTCCAACGGCAAAAAACAATTGCGCCTTTGGTGCAAGATCATGTATCACCTGCAGCATCGCTCTGCCTTCATCGGTGCCGTGCCCATCATTTAAAACAGTAACCGGAATTGTATCACCTTCAGGGTTGCCGGAACCAGGAAGATCACCATTGGCAACATCTGCCGACGCTTTGCCCAAAGAATTATAACTGTCAGACAACACACCGATCTTAACACCTTGTCCCTGATAACCAAATGTATTTCTCACTTCATTTGCACGATGGGTTGCATCGCCTTCAGATGTTACGGAACCTGAAAGGGGATGTAAATAAGATTGCAATTGTGTTTTGAATTTTTCAACACGCTTTTTTGCTTCAGGTGAAAGCATTGCTGCGTTTTTATTCGCATCAACAACTATTGACTTGGCTGCCGGTTGAATAAATGTTACTTCTGGATATGCTGCAATTTTTTCAACAGATCTCAGGTTTATCGTTGCCCTTACAGTATGATATTTTGCTGAAGGATAAATGATCGTTCCAACCAATGTAGTAATTTTTGAAAGTAACTCATTGGTGATATTACCATTGATATCAACTTTCAAAACACCCGATGCATCTGCATCAACATTAGCAGGCAACAGGTCTATGCCTGCAACCATTTTTTCGTTGCGGTTTTCCCGAACCGCCTGTAATAAACGGGAATCAATTTTTTGCTGAACAGGGGTACGACTGTTTTTTTCTTTTAAGATAGCTTGTATTTGTTGCATTGTTGCATCCGTTACCTGCGCAAACGCATGTTGAGTAACAAATACAAACAATAACAATAAAAGTTGAGCATAAATTTTTTTAAATTTCATAATGCTTTAGCTGGTTTGTTGCGGCTGCGTATCAGGTGCTATTGGTTATCTGTTCTAATACTCCCTCTTCTAACAATCAATTACAAATTTATCATAACAGGCCAACAAGTTTTAAATAAGTGATCATTCCTGTTGTATCAATACAGTTTGTTTTTTCAAGCAGGTTTCTCCTATGCGTGTCAATAGTGTGCGGACTAACTGATAATTCATTTGCAATCTCTTTACTGCTTTTTCCCTCGGCCAGCAAAGACAAAATTCTTTTCTCCTGCTTTGATAAAGGCTGCACAGGTTCAAGACTATTCTTATCGAAATTAAAATTCCACCACTTTGATTCATCAGGTGTTGTGATAACAAGGTTTCCGGTTCTTTCTTTTTTAAGATAAGTAATGTCGTGAACGTAACTAAGAAAAAGAAAGGGAGTTCCGTTATTATCCATTTCAATACTTACTGTTTGCTGAAAGAAATGGAAATATTCTCCGGTATATCTTTTACACATTCCCTCAATATTTATTATCACTTTACTTATGTCGCCCGTAAATTCTTCAAAATATTTAATAGCCTGCTGTTGCATTATAACATAATAATTAAAAGTTGCCTGATGATTATTAGCTACTATAAAATCAATACCACTTTCTGCCAGGTACATCGAGGTATCATATCCCAGAACTTTTCGCTTATCCACCACATAAATAATGCGGTTGATCAACATATTCCAGATCATTATAAATACCGCATTCTGTGCAGAAATCTGTTCAAACAAGGGTATAAGTTCCGGCCATTTTTCTTTATAAGATGCAGCAACCTGAATAACTGATCGCAGTCTATCCCAGTCGCCATCAAATACCTCACCATAGGATTTGGATGCCATTCACTTCATAAGTTTAGCGGGTTAAAAATACTCAAATTGAGTATTGTTTTATATACATCGGGAAAATACCTTTAACCTGTCAGAAAAAATTAGAGGTTTTTCATCTCTGCAGTAACATTATTCAAAGTTAATCCGGTACCGCTAACTTATGTAAAACCACATGTAACAAACCTTATTTTATTATTTTTTGTTTAATAAATACAACTGCATTAGCCACTATTATGACCTGGCCGATAAAGCAGCAGTTATTATGCAACCGTAGTTTTCACCCTAAATCTTTTTAATCAATTTACAAGCTGTTGTATAATGCGCTAATATTATATAAATATCACCAAAGCAAAATGCATGCAATCAATGCTTTTTCGCAGACACCCTTTCACGCACATCTTCTTCAATATCTTTTTTCAATTCATGTTGCTTTTCTGCTTCATCTATTGAATGTGATTGTTGTAACGACTCTTCTTTTTTTGTATCAATTTTTAGCTGTGCGTAATATTTCTGAATAACCTTCAATTCAGCCTCAGTCATATTTTCAACATCCACCAGCCTGTTACTCGCAAATTCATGTGCAGCCACCAGTTCATTCAGCTTTAACTGCACAGCTATGGATTCTTTGTTTTGAGATTTCTGTATAAGAAAGACCATTAAGAAAGTAATGATCGTAGTACCGGTATTTATAACCATTTGCCAGCCTTCCGAGTACTTGAATACCGGCCCTAATGCTGCCCATATCAATACACCGCTGAATGCGATAATGATAGCAGGCGTACTACCGGTAGCAGTTGTTGCTTTTGCAGAGAATTTTTCAAAAAAACCTGGCTTGCTTTCTTTTTGCTGTTCCATGATATTGTATTTAAAATTATTAATTTAAGTTAAGGCCAATGCTTATGCCTATCCACGGTTTGGTTTGATTAACCCAAACATGCCGGTTTTTATCTGTCAGGTAATCAATGCCGCCTAGGAATCCGAAATTTAGTTTATTAAAACCTAATATAATTGCACCACCGGATGTAAGTACAAAGCCATCATATTCATAATTGATACGATTGAGCGTTACATATTCATCTATGCGTGCAGTTCCTATGCCTGCAAATACTCCTGCACTGTAACCTTTATGTGAAATACTTCTGTTTTGAATATGCAGAGGCGATTGTGTATAAGAAAGTTTATAAATGTCTTTTCTGTAACCCGCATAAACTGCACCATTAAAATTTGCATTAAGCTGGTTTGGAAAACCGGCTACTGCCGGACGGTATTTGAAAAGAATGGTGAGCACATCCAGATCGAACGACTTTGTAGTAAAAATATAATCAGAAAATTGAGATGGCTTTTCGTGCGGTGGAAATAAAAGCGTAATTGATTTTACGGTATCTGCTATTTGTTTAGCTATTGATGAGGGATATACTTTTATAGAATCGCTACCTGTAACAACATAATATTTTTCAGGCTTGCTCTTGTTGAGCTTGCTATAATAGTATCCTTCACTAAAACCATATTTAGCGGAATTGTTATCTAACACAGCGCAACCTGTGAAAAGCATTATAGCAGGGAGAATAGAAAACTGTTGTAAAAATGTTTTTGAACTAGGCACAAGTGAAAATATAAAGTTGAATAAATCGTGCCATTTGTTTGCTTTATAATAACAATAAAATTATTCATGCTAATATAAAAATAGTTTCAGCAATTGTGTTTAAGGGTTTTTGTTCAGGAAGGGGAATGTTGAATACGAAAAGCAACAATAATCATTACCTGAATAATAGTGCCATAAAAATATAGCACCGGATTTGCTAAACTATCTTATCTATTATCCCTTTTAAAATTTATTCTATGATTAAACCTTCGCAAAAAAAAGCCGGTACAAAACCTGCTAAAAAAGCACCCGCTTCCAATTCTGTTTCAGACGCAGAGGCTGCAATACCCGCAGCAGATAATCATTCAAAATATCAGCCAACAAAAGATGCTGATATGAGCGCTGTATCATTAGATACTGAAGATGGATTAATGAAATTATTTGCTGATAATGTGAAAGATATTTACTGGGCAGAAAATCATTTGGTTAAAGCGTTGCCCAAAATGATTAATGCAGCTTCATCAAAATCACTCAAAGAAGCCATCAGCAATCATTTGGAAGAAACAAAAACACATGTTGAAAGATTAGAGCAGGTGTTTGAAATACTTGGCAAAAAACCACAGGCAAAAAAATGTGATGCAATGGAAGGGCTTACCAAAGAAGGGGAAGGTGTTATTGAAGATACTGATGCCGGCACACCGGCAAGAGACCTTGGTATTATAATGGCCGCGCAAAAAGTAGAGCATTATGAAATTTCTGCTTACACAGGGTTAAGTAAGCTTGCTGAAAAATTAGGTTTGACTGATGCTGCAAACATCTTATCTGAAACACTCTCTGAAGAACAAAACGCCGATGAAACATTAGCAGGTATTGCTGATAACGATATTCAAATAAGCAGCGATACAAAAGAATAATTGCATCCATTGCGCATCCTTCATTATCCATTATTCATTCTTCACTATTAATTATTAATTATCAATTCATCTTATGGCAACTGATCCCAAACAAAACGATATAACAAATAAAAAGCTTGATGACCTTCAGCAAAATACAGAAGATTCAACAGGTCAATTTCTAACAACCAACCAGGGTTTAAAAGTTAATGACGATCAGAATTCTTTAAAGGCCGGTGAACGTGGCCCAAGTCTCTTGGAAGATTTTATTCTGCGTGAAAAGATCACACATTTTGATCATGAAAGAATACCGGAACGCGTGGTGCATGCCCGTGGCTCTGCGGCGCATGGCGTATTTAAATTGAATGAAGACATGAGTGAATTTACAAAGGCTGGCTTCTTAACAGATACGTCAAGAGAAACACCGGTATTTGTACGATTCTCTACCGTTGCCGGTTCACGTGGCTCATCAGATCTTGCGCGTGATGTGCGTGGCTTTGCTGTAAAGTTTTATACCGAAGAAGGCAATTTTGATTTGGTAGGAAACAACATGCCTGTATTTTTTATCCAGGATGCTATTAAATTCCCTGATCTTATTCATGCAGTAAAACCTGAACCGCATAATGAAATTCCACAGGCTGCATCTGCACATGATACTTTCTGGGATTATATTTCCAATACACCTGAATCTGCGCATATGATCATGTGGGTAATGAGTGACCGTGCTATTCCAAGAAGCCTGCGTATGATGGAAGGTTTTGGTGTGCATACATTCCGTTTGGTGAATGCAGATAATAAAGCATGTTTTGTAAAGTTTCACTGGAAGCCTGTGCTGGGTGTGCATTCTGTTGCATGGGATGAAGCGCAGAATATATCAGGCAAAGACCCTGATTTTCATCGCCGCGATTTATGGGAAGCAATAGAAAACGGCGACTTTCCGCAATGGGAATTCGGCGTGCAGATAGTGCCCGAAGAAGATGAGCACAAATATGAATTTGACCTGCTTGATCCCACCAAATTAATACCCGAAGAACTGGTTCCTGTAAGAAGAATAGGCACCATGACTTTAAACCGTAACCCTGATAATTTCTTTGCAGAAACAGAACAGGTCGCTTTTCATGTAGGGCATATTGTACCGGGCATTGATTTTACAAATGACCCATTGTTACAGGGCCGTTTGTTTTCATACACAGATACACAATTGATAAGATTAGGCGGACCGAATTTTCATGAAATACCTATCAATCGCCCTGTTGTGCCGATACATAATAACCAGCGTGACGGGCATATGCGCCAACAGATTAATAAAGGGAAAACAGCTCATAGTCCTAATGGCATGAGTGGCGGTTGTCCTTTCCAGGCAGGTATGATGCAGGGCGGATTTACCAGTTATCCCGAACGCATTGAAGCCGGTAAAATACGCGGCAGAAGTAAAAGTTTCTTTGATCATTTCAGCCAGGCTAAATTATTTTTCAACAGTCAGACCGGGCCGGAAAAACAACATATAACAGATGCGCTGAGTTTTGAATTAGGCAAAGTGGAAACACTTTCTGTACGTGAACGTATGCTATATTTTCTCTCACAGATTGATGAAGGCCTTGCCGGTGGCGTTGCCTATAACACAGGCATGCATGTGCCAAAAGATCTGAAGACACCATTGAACCAGACAAAACCTGCAGATGCCAGTGACGAAGAATATGCATCTATTGTGAAAGAAGGTTCACTGGATAAATCAACAGCATTAAGTATGGTTTTATCTTCTCCGACAGATACTATACAAACACGTAAGATCGCCATACTTGCCGCAGACGGTGTGAACGATGCAAACATCGAAACAATAAAAAATGCTTTAACGAAAGCGGGTGCTATGTGTGAAGTGATCGCGCCGAAACTTGGATTTATTGCAGGTACAGGCGATACACCGGTTGCTGTTGCCAAATCTTTACTCACCACCGCTTCTGTTTTTTATGATGCCGTATATGTGCCGGGTGGTACTAACAGCGTTGCTACTTTGGAAGCTGACCCTGATGCAGTTCATTTTTTAAATGAAGCATTTAAACATTGTAAAGCAATAGCGTTTGATGCTGATGCTTTGCAGGTAATTAAAGCAACTTATTTCGGTAGAAAATTACCGGAAGATACAAGTGATGCAACTGTTTTGATGGAAGGTATTATAACAGGCGGTGATGCATCAAAACTTGCACAGCAATTTATAAAAGCTATAGCACAACACCGTTTCTGGGAAAGAGAGAAATCAAGAAAAGTACCGGCATAATATCATTAATTATATACTCAAAATACAATCAATTTAAAAAACAATAACTATGGCAAAATCATCCACAAAACAACAACCCGGGAATGCCTATTCAGCAGGAGTAGCTTCAAAAGATTCAATGCTTAAATCTTTTTTCGAAGATGAACTGAAGGACATTTATTGGGCAGAAAAAAACATCGTGAAAACATTGCCTAAAATGAAAAAAGCGGCAACATCAGAAAAATTGCAGCAGGCATTTGAAGACCACATGCAACAAACCCAAACACATGTACAAAGGCTTGAACAGGTTTTTGAGATATTAGGTAAAAAAGCACAGGCTAAAAAATGTGATGCAATGGCCGGTATTATTGAAGAAGGCAAGGGCATTATTGAAGAAACAGAAAAAGGTACCGCAACAAGGGATGTAGGTTTAATATTAGCTGCACAAAAAGTAGAGCACTATGAAATTTCTACATATGGTGGCTTGGCGCAACTGGCAACAACACTGGGTCTGGAAGATGTGGCAAATGTGCTGAAACAAACATTGGAGGAAGAAAAACAAACAGATGTTTTACTTACTGAAATAGCAGAATCAGATGTAAATTATGAAGCTGCCGGGGAAGAAGAATAACAGCGTTTAAGCTGCCTTCTTATTATTGAAGCAGGTATCAATACCTGTTAAGCATTCAATACTGTCATGAAAAGTGCTGGCAGCAGCACACAGCAATACAAGGGTGCAAACTCATTCCCAGGCATCCCTTATTATTCCGTTCTTAAATTCTTTGACGGCTTTGATAAGGCTGCCTTTGCTGAATGAAACATAGCGGTTAAAACTGCAGTGACCACGATAACGAATGCAGACATAATAAACGGAACAGGAGATAGCCCTGCATTATAGGAAAATGCTTTAAGCCAGTTATTCATGAAATAATAAGCTACGGGGAATGCGATGAATGCAGCCATCAATGCCAGCCACAAATAGTTGCGGGTGATCATAGTTATGATCTGCATTATACTGGCGCCCATAACCCTGCGTATACTTATTTCTTTTTGCTTTTGTTGCGTGGTATATGCAGTAAGGCCAAGCAACCCGAGACAGGTGATTATAATGGTAAGTATAGAAAAAGCGGCGAATATCTTTCCGCGCTTCTGGTCAGCAGCATACTGCGAATTAAAGCTTTCATCCAGGAATTTATATTCAAATGGCAATTCAGGAAAATACTTTTTCCAGACACTACCTGCCTGCGTTATTATTTTAGCAGGGTCACCGGCGTTCAGCTTCAACTCTATAACGTTACCATTAGGGCCATAAAACAAAAGGAGAGGAGCTATAGGGTTGTACAACGATTTCTGGTTAAAATCTTTTATTACACCTACTACTTCCAGGTAATTGCCTGATGTGTCACCGGGAAACTTTATATGCTTGCCAATAGGTTCTTTCCATCCGAAATGCTTAGCCATAGATTCGTTCACCAAAATACTGTGCAGCGTATCTGAAAGGTTATCAAAATTTCGTCCTCTTGCCATTGGTATGTTCAATGAAGTAATATAATTTTCATCCACTGCATAACATTCAACCGCTTTGTCAACATAACCTGAATCTGTTTGCACGGTAAAAAGGTTCAGGTTAATATTAGGGCTGCCCGGGTAAGAATTGCCTGTGCCTACAGTTTTTACGCCCGGAATACTGCGGAATTCGTTGTTCATTGAATTTATTTTACCGCGTTCATCTTCGCCGGTATTTACTGTAACTGTCATTACCTGGCTTTTATCAAAGCCGAGGTTTTTATTTTGCAGGAAAGAAAGTTGTGTATATACCACCCATGTACAAATAAGCATGATCATCGAAATAGAGAATTGCAATACCACCAGCGTACGGCGCAGGTTTACATTACCTGATGCTTTTGAAAGCGTTCCCTTTAAAATGCTCACCGGCTGAAAAGAGGAAAGATAAAATGCCGGGTAACTGCCGCCTGCCAATCCTGTAAATAATCCAATGCCCAATAACAAAGCAATATTGGACGGCTGAAATAATGTGTGTATGGTAAATGCTTTACCTGATAAAGAATTAAATACAGGCAGCAATATCATTGCCAGTAAAATACTTAATACAACCGCCGTTAAAGCAGTAAGCAGCGACTCACTTAAAAACTGGAGTACCAGTTGTTTTTTTGTAGACCCGCTAACCTTGCGTATGCCGATCTCTTTTGCCCTGCGCGCAGACCTTGCCGTAGTCAGGTTCATATAATTTATACAGGCTATCAGCAGCATAAAGAATGCTACTGCAGAAAATATCCAGATATAAGACATGCTGCCCAGTTCTTCCGGCTCCTGCTCCAGCGTGGAATGCAGGTGTATAGAAGTGATGGGTTGAATATCATATTGCATGGTTACATTGTATTGCGCAAAAATTGGTTGTACATATTTCTTGTATACCTGTACCAGCTTTTTATTAAAAGCATCGGCATTGGTTCCCGGTTTCAATAACACATAGGTGAAGTTGTTGAAGTTGCCCCAGTTTTGCCCGCCGTTTTGATTTTGCGGTAATGATGACCATGATATCAGCATATCAAAACGCAGGTGGGAGTTTTGAGGAATATCTTCCAGCACAGCAGTTACCTTATATACATCATATACGGTGCGAAGCGTTTTACCAACCGCGGGTGTATTCTTTCCAAAATATTTTTCAGCAAGCGATCTTGTGATCACGATGCTGTTTGGCTCATTCAAAGCATGAGCCGCATTGCCTTCCACAAATTTGTAACTGAATATATTGAAGATGGTACTGTCAGCATAAAACACCTTCGTTTCATAAAAATTATTATTGCCATTTTTAAACAAGGTCCTTTCGCGGCCCATAAACCTTCCTGATTCTTCCACTTCCGGGTAATCCTTTTTTAATGTGGCTGCCAGTGGTGCCTGTGTTATTGCCCAGTTGGTGTTCTTATCCTTTTCATGTATGTAAGAAACTATTCTGTATATACGGTCAGCTTTGTCATTATAACGGTCATAATTCAGCTCATCCGTAATATAAAAAATTAAGAAGAGGCTGAATGTAATACCAATAGTAAGCCCGAGTATATTCAGCAGGCTGAACCATTTATCTTTTTTAAAATTGCGTATGGCAATCAATAACAGGTTTTTTATCATGTAGTACCTTTTATTTTAGTTCATTTTAAAACCGGCTCAACGCTTATACCGGTTTGTAAATGCTTTACCGGCAAACGTTTCAACAAGGAAAGTGTTACAGTAGTGTACAAAACCAAACCATTAATGTACAGCAGTGTACAGCTTAGCCATGGTAAGAAAATGATGACCGGATAAAAAAACTGATAATTATTTACCGGCAGAACTAACCACGCACATTATCAATACCGCATTCTTGTGCAGGTAATTGTATTCAGCTAACTTTCAGTTTAGTAAAGACACTGTATGAGTAAATCGATAAAAGCCATTCGCAGTATATATTTCAGGGAGCATTGGAAAATAACCATCATTCTTATTATTTCATCTTTATATGCAACTGCCATTGTTGCGCTGCGCATTTTTATAACTTCCAAGGTCAATTTTTTATTTTTTATATGGAACTTATTTCTTGCCTGGATACCTTACCTCATCAGCATTTACCTTCCTGTTGCGTATTATAAGATCAGGCAGAAATGGGTCGCATATTTTTTACTGGTTATATGGTTTCTTTTCTGGCCT
>Ga0206973_1057_pt1 | contig 31215 bp, 30 predicted proteins | sample Alteio_BWOrgHeat_83_FD_152927 | JGI IMG/M metagenome (GOLD analysis project Ga0206973, IMG submission 152927) | Enriched cells from forest soil in Barre Woods Harvard Forest LTER site, Petersham, Massachusetts, United States -... | ecosystem: Environmental > Terrestrial > Soil > Temperate forest >...
CAGGTATACTGGGATGAAATATTCTTCTCAAACGGGTTATCAAAAGCGCCGGTAAACATGCATGACCTTACCATGACGGGTGCAAACCTTGCCTACAGGGGATATTCAACCATGTACACAAAAGGTGGTCCGTTTGGTCCGCACTGGTGTGATTATTACACTACCACCAACGGACAAAAATGGAGAGACCTTACCGGTAATTACACAAGATATGGTGATGTGTTGCCTTTATTAAAGCAGGCAGATGATGAATATATTATTGCAGATGGCGGAGATGAGATCAGCATTGATTTTGATGCTACGCATTTACCGGAATTACCTAAAGGATGGAAAAGAGATTTTCTTATTTACAGTGAAGGCTGGGTAAAAGATGGTGACCTGAATACAGCTTATGGACAAACAGTTGCGCCACTGCCTTTCCATAATATGCCTTCTTATCCTTATTCAGATAAAGTAGCTTATCCTTCTGATGTCAATCATAAACAATATCAGAAAGAATACAATACAAGATTGATGAATACAGATAGATTTAAAAATGCATTGAAGCCACAAACGGAAAATTCCACGGCAGGAAGTAAGTAAAATAATTAACATGAGCCCTGGATAATATCCCGGAACTTTCTGCCTGAGAAAGAAACGTTTAAGAAGGATTTGTTTTGAACCAGTGCCCCTTTCTGCCTTTAGATGATAGCCTTTGAGCAGCTTTAACCTGCCCTTTAGCAGCCTTTAAATCAGCTATAAGTCGGCTATAACTCAGGTATAAGTCAGCTATATGTTGGCTATAAGTCAGCTATTATGTTTTTGAAAAAGACGCTTTTAGAACGATTAGGCCTGAGCAAAGTATTTCTTAATATGATTCTACCCGGTCTAAAACATTTTATTGTTTACGTTTATCGCCCAAAGCTTTAAAATATTTGATTAACCATCATTCCTTAACCAGAACTCATGCTAATTAGTTTGTATCACAACTTCGCAATAGTATGATGATACATGTTTTTGGAAGATGGTTCTAATAAGCCCGCAGTGTTATAAGGTTTTATTCTTTCTCTTATTGTGTCAGTGAATGTGTCTATATCCTGTTGTGATATTGTTGGCTGTGCTGTTAATGCAAGCAGTTCTTTATAGGTTGAGTTTGCAATTTTTTGCACTTCATCATTATCCGCTTCAAGAAAATATTTTACCGGAAGGTTTTTCAACCGCCTTTGTTCATACATAATGGTGAAAGTAAAATACAACATAGACCATGCATTGAAAAGCGAAAAATGTTTCATCGTTTCGTAACACCCCGCAACCAGCATGTCAATTAATTTCAGTTCTTCAAAAACTATGTTTTCATACTCTTTCAATTGATCATATAACGGTTGTTCAAAGCTCCTGTTTCCAGATAACATCTCTACAATTCTTTCAATGCCTGCCAATGAATAAGCAATGCCTGTGCTGAAAAGCGGGTCAATAAACCCAACAGTATGCGGCATAGCCGCCCAGCCGTCACCAAAACATGTTTCCAGTTTTCTTTGTAATCTTCCGAAACGTACAATGTTGCCTGGCTCAGCAGAAAAAGCAGCATCGTTGAGTATATAATTTATATCGGGGTAACGATCGCGCATAGTTTTCCATATTTCCTGTGGCTGCATTTTTTGCAGTGAAGCATCATTACCATTTAATGCAAAACCCCAGCTTGTACGGTTATTATTAAAACGCAATGCCCAGATCCATCCTTCATCCAACACATGATGCAAAGCTGAATTATCAGGATCATAAGGGTAATCACCTGTTGCAATATTTTTCTGATGCAACATATCTGTCCAACATGGAAGATTATCAAAATGAGAAAATACAGCAAACGAATTGGTAAGAAAATTATCTGCTGAAGACTTTACTGAAAATAGTTTATCCGCCAATATTCCACTGCCGCTTGCATCAATAAAAAATGAACCGCTAATAGTGATAGTATTATTGTTGTTGACTGTATTAAATTCCCATTGATTGTTTTCTCTTATAGCAGATATGATTTCAGTTCGATCAAAATAATCAATACCGGCTTCTTCAACCTTTGTTACAAGAAAAGCATCAAAATCTGAACGCAGCCAGTTAGTATCAGATAGCTCATCACTCACGCTTGCAGCAACCAATAATTCATTGCAATGATTTTCATCCGTTGAAAATTCTTTACCCGGATAATGTTTGTAATAACTGAAGCCTCTTTTAATACCGCATACAATTTCGGGATGTGCTTTTTGCCAGCTTCCATATCTTGAAAAATCATACAGCCATGGCAAATTATATTTTGATGAAAGCGAACGCAGGATCATGTCTGCAATTGGTGTAGAAGATTCACCAATTGCAAAACGCGGATGTTTTCCTTTTTCGATCAGACAAACATTAAAACCACACTCATTCAGACAAAGTGCAGTGAGTGCACCGGCAAAACCGGCACCTGCAATTACAATATCATAATCAGATTGATGAGACATAACCGGTGTTACAACTACATTGTATTTGCGGTTGTATTTTTTGTGTGAGATTCATTTTTTCAAGACGGCCTTTCCTTGCTTCAAAACACAAAGAACATTTTGATAAAAAATTTATATCCCATGTATCAACAAATACCTGTCCTTGTTTTAATAGTAATGCTTTTTCAAATACTTCTTCCAACATAGCTAATGTAGGCGGCGCATAAAAATTTTCTTTCCATAAAATATCCATCACGCCATTGCCCGGTCTTACGGGAATAACAGAACAACGTGCCACACCAGAATCAAAAGCAAACTGTATGGATCGTAATGTCCACGCAATACTTTCATCCGGAACAGTTATATAAGGTGCATTTAACAATATGAATGCACGCACATCAATATTATGTTGATTTAAAAATGTTGTTGCGTTCTTAAAATCTTCAGGCGTTAATTGTTTGTTCAGTTTGGGCAGTACGTCAGGGTGAATAGTTTCTAAACCCATTGCAACTTCAAGCTTGCAATTAAGCTGTTCATTAAACTCAATACAATGTTTGTTACAAAGTTTTGGGTGATTCTCAACAACCACCCTTTTATAACCGGAAATGTGGTCGATTATTTCGGGATACTCATTTGGTGAAATAGCTTTTGTATCAAAAAAGTTCCCGTTATTATATAGTTTGATAACATCTGCTTTTGGTAATCTCTCAAGCGCATAATCAATCTGCTTCACTATTGCTCCCAATGGCGCAGCTTCATCCAAAGTGTTTTTCCATAGATCACACATCAAACATTTGAATGCGCATTCTTTACCTGTAAGAAAGATAGTGTTTACGCTTTCAATATGACCTGATAAACTTAGCTCTTCTTCATGCAAAAAATGATAAGGAATATATGGATCTACCTTATTCTTTTTGGAACGAAGCTGAACAATCGAACGACTGTCATATTCATCGTGCATACAACGAATGGAAATAGGTTCTGTATTCTATTTCGCTGCCGCCAAAAACTTTTGAGAAAGCATCTTCAGATACTGCGCCTGCCTGGAATCTTCTTTTTTCAAACACGGGCATATCAAAACCTGTTACAGCTTTAATACCACGACTTACAACTTCGCCTTTCAACGCATATAAAGCTTCTTCGTTCCAGTTAGTAAGCGCAATGAATGGAATGCCTTCTGCCACTTCAATTACATTGGGCAACGCATAAGGACTGAATCCTTTGAAGCCATATTTTTTTGCAGGTGCATAGGAACGATTATGGCCACGGCTTTGTCCGCCTGAATATGTAAGCGAATGTTTTATTTTATCAACACCCCAACCTTCCTGGTAAAGCATCATATTGTTCAACACGCTGCGTATGGTAAGTTCAGGATTTGCCTGTATTGGATAGTCTTTAAGATTTTCATCGCCGCCATCACCATCAGCTATATATTTCCATTCCGGATATAGTTCTCTTACTTTTTTACAAAGCGCGGTTGCCATAGTTGCAGATTCAAGATCGAGTGATTTATAATCTTCAATTAACCTGATGGCATCTTTATAATCGATGTCCGATAACGGCACATCAATCACTTCAAGAAAAAGCGATAAACCCAGCTTATCCATAAACCGGTGCGCCTGTTCTGCATCTGGTCCTCCATTTACAGTAAGCGTAAAAGCTTTTAATCTCTGCGGAGGCATGCCGAGCTTCAACATCAAATTATACAACACTAAAAACACAGAGCCACTGTCTATACCGCCCGAAAATAAAACACCAATAGGTTCTCTTTCAGGGATAGATAACAACCATTTCTGACATTCACTGGCTAATGTTTCAATATATTTTTTACCGATAGCATCAAGATCAGTTGGCAGCACATTTCTTTCCGGTTCAAAAAATCTTGTATATACAGGATTAGGATCGGGGCAACCAATTACTTCAAGCTTTACCATATGATGCGCCGGAACCATTCTTGTGTAAGAAGGATGAAACTGGTGGTGCAAATTTCTTTCTTTTAAAAACTCATAAATTTCATCCATGCGCTCTGCCACAATAAGTAATGGGCCTGAAACCTGTTTGGCAAGAAAGTAACGCATCGGCCTGCCAAGTGAACGCGCCATAAACACCTGCCTGTCTACTTTTTCAACAATGGCAAACTGGCCATCTATTTTACGAACAGCAGCAGGATCGCCGGAAATAATTGCAGCAGAAGCTTCTTCCTGCGTCATATTAAAAATGATGTTGCCGCTGTTATCAATCAGGCTAACAAAATCTGTTACATATTGGTTCATATACTACAATTTACAAATGGAGCAAATGTAGAGATCAATATCTGATTGTTTTGATAAATTCTCACCGACTTTAATACAAGTATTAAGATGAGGCCTTTTCATCGGCTTTAATGAGGCGGCAGAAAATAAATAAACAAAGATGCCTGCAAAAAACTGCAGGCATCTTATAAAGTTGCTTTACATAAATTCAGTTATAAACTGCTCTCAATTGTGTAAATAGATAAAACTTCAGCATCGCTTAAAGCTGTATTATAAAATCGAACATCGTCAATTGACCCGATAAAATAATCGCCGCCATAATAAGTATAATCGTCAGAACTGTTAATTGTATAATCACTTTTTGATAACTCATTACCTATGGCAAGATGGACTGAATCTTTTAGCGTTACCGGAACACCGGTTACCGCAACCGTTTTTACCAATGCACCATTTACATAAAACTTCATAGTTCCGTTCGTATAACTTACTGCCGCATGCGTCCAGGTTTCATCAGGTACATCAGCAGGACCACTGTCCACATCATGATAATTATTGCTGGCATCCTTAAATGTGAGAAATAGAAAATTATTGCATTGCAACTGGAACTTGTAACCGTTCCACCTATCCAGTGAAAAGAAATAATTATTACAATTGGTGCCATGCCTTTTTAACCATAAACTTATTGTAAAGCTTTGCGCATTAAAGGCCGTGCTGAAAGGCACTTCAACTGTTGCACCGTTATTAAAATCATAAGCCATATTTGCTCTTCCAAAACGGTCTGCAACCAGCTTCGGCAACGTGCCGCCATCAACAGGCGCGTTGCCCGGGCCTGTCCAACCTGTTATTAATTTTCCATCATGCCCGTTACCGGAAGAATCAATTGCATTACCGTTAAATTTCCAGAGGGCAACAAGGTTTGCAACAGAAACTTCCTGTATTAAATGCGAATGAAAAACTGTAACCGAACGTTCAAGATTTGCTGTTGCATTATCAACCTGCTGTTGCGTGTAAGTATTGTTTGATGAAACACCCATTGCAAGCTGCAATGTAGAATCAAGGTTTTCTTTTGAGCCAACACTGTATTGCCCGGGTTTGTTGCCTTCCGTTGTTGTATTTAAAACATTGCCTACTGAATCTATGAGCGCATTCAGTGCAGATTTATCATTGGCCGGCGTGTTGTTGTTATTGGTGTCATCTTTTTTGCATGATTGAATTAATACAGCAGCAAAAAAGATAACTGTAATTATTAATAAAAACTTTTGCTTACACATGATCATTCATTTTATAATTAATAATTCTTGTTTATAATTTATGATTGGTATCTCTTTCGCTTTGCGGAATAGGAAAGAATTTATCATTATCGTAATTAAAGTTTGGAACATCCTTCATAGCCTGGGTAGCATAAGTGCTGCCGTAACGAATAACATCAAAGAAGCGATGAAATTCCAGTGCCAATTCACTTCTTCTTTCTTTTCGAATGATATCGCGTAACTGGCTTTGATCTGTAGTTGTAATATCGGGCAACAAACCTGCAGGCACCGTTCCAAAGCCGGGCAGTGAAGCATCATACAAATAAGACTCTCTTGCTCTTTTGCGGACTTTATTTAATGGTATTAAAGCCCCGGCTGGATTACCCGATTCATTCAATGCTTCTGCTTCTGTTAATAAAACATCTGAGAAGCGAATAGCCTCATAATTCAAATTGCCATCGCCTTTTATTGATGTAGGTATTTCTGATAAAGGCTGAATTTGTTTTTTGCTGATGTAGCTTCCTGTAATTGCCCATGAAGGCTGGAAAGTTGTATCATAATAATTCGGCGCATCTGTGCCTGACATTGTATAACCAAATCGTGGATCAATAACACCGTCCGGCGATTTTTCAAAATTATCTACCAGGCTTTGTGTTGGATAAAAAAATCCATATCCGTTTAAATCGCGCGGCGCAAACCATTGATTCAGGTTATTGCCTAAAAAAGGATTGGAACCGCTTTTATGCCACACAGAAAAAATGGCTTCGCTGTTATCTTTTGTATTGGCGTTGAAATTATCTGTGAACAAATGTGTCAGGTTATAAATGCCCAATGCTTCAACCTGCTGTGCTGTTGTTGCAGCCTGCTGCCATTTCTGTTCAAACAAATATGTTTTTGCCAGTAAAGCCAATGCCGCGCCTTTGGTTGCACGGCCATCATCTGCACCGCTCCAGCTTGTTGGTAATACTGCTGCAGCATCATTCAAATCGCTTTCTATTTGCGCATAGATCTGTTCCTGCGGCAATGCAGGGCTTTGCACTTCGTCAGGTGTTTCAACTTTTAAATGCAATGGAATATTGCCATAACAATTGGTAAGAATAAAATAATAATAAGCGCGTAAAAATTTTGCCTGGCCAATGCATGATGTTTTAACAGGCTGTGATACGGCAGTATTATCATCCGGCAAGCCTGATATTACAACATTGCATTTGAACACACCATCATAATATCTTTTCCAAACAGCTTCTACTGCTGAATTGGATGGAATGATATTGAAATCGTTTATATTTTGAAAGTCAGCCTGGTCGCCATCAAGACCGCCTTTAATCGCATCATCTGATGCAACATCGCCCAAAACCCAAATGGCATTTGAACCGCCATCAGTAAACAATAAAGGCACGTAAGCCGTGTTGATTGCCGTTTGTGCGTTCGCATCTGAATTAAAAAAATCAGCAGCTTCATAATTACCCAACACAGGCTGATCCAAAAACTTTTTACAGCTTGTTTGTGTAGCTACGGTTATAATTAAAATGATAAAAATTATTGTATAGGATTTCATATTCTTTCAGTTTTCAGCATTAAAAATTTACGTTTAAACCAAATGTATAAGTGCGGGCTAAAGGATAAGTCCCCCAATCAATGCCCACTGCACGGTCACCATCGCCCAAAGAATTATTACTGATATACATTTCAGGATCGAGGCCTTTATATTTTGTGATAGTAAAAAGATTTGTTGCACTTACATACACGCGAATACTCGAAATATTCATGTGCGTTAAGAGGTCTTTATTGAAAGTATATCCCAGCTGAACATTCTTTAACCTGAAATAAGAGCCATCTTCCAAAAACCTTGTTGATGGCATTTTATTATTGGTTGCGCCGTTCCATGATAAGCGCGGCAACGTGTTAGACGTTCCTTCGCCGTGCCAACTTTGCGTAGCAACCTGTTCAGTAATATTAAATGCGCGGTAAAAGCCTTCAATGTCCGTCAATACCTGGTCGTAAATTTTGTTGCCCGCAGCACCCTGGAAAAAAATGCTGAGATCAAACCCACTGTAACTAAAACTGCCTGTTACGCCATACGTGAATTTAGGAATCGGGCTACCTGCAAACGTTCTGTCATAATTATCAATCACACCATCAGGCTTGCCATTTGGCCCGCTGATATCTTTATAAGCAACATCACCGGCCTGCACATTCGGCCCCTGATATGCATGCGTGAAAACATCTTCCGGTGTTTGAAAAATCCCTTCCTGCTGCAATAAATAAAATTCGCCAACAGGCTGGCCAACTGTTGTAAGCGTTGCGAAATAATTATTGTCTATTCTGCCACCTGCAATAGGCGTTGCATTCGCAAGTGATAGCACTTTATTCTGAAGTGTTGCAAAATTGGCTATGATATTATAGGTGAATTTTTTTTGAAAGCGGGCTGTTATAAATAGCCTGTAATTCCAAACCCTGGTTTCTTATTTCACCTGCATTTTGTGTTGGGCCGCTTACACTGCCGGCGCTGCTTGGCAGCGGAATAGAAAGCAAAACATTTGATGTGTTCTTGATAAAATAATCCGCAGTGAACTGCAATGCGTTTTTAAATAATCCAAGATCTAAACCAACATCTGTTTGTGTACTTGTTTCCCATTGTACATTCGGATTACCTTCTGATGTTATAGTATACCCTTGCGTTGGTACGCCGCCGAAAGGATAATAAAATCCACCGGAAACAATAGATACGTAAGAATAGTTTCCAATTTCCTGGTTGCCTAATTGCCCGATGCTTGCACGCAGTTTTAATAAAGAAATCTTATCGCTGTTCTTTAAAAAATTTTCGCGATCGATACGCCACCCCACAGAACCGGAATAAAAGTTACCGTAACGGTCACCAGGGTCTAATCTTGAAGAACCATCTCTTCTAAAATTAAAACTTGCAAGGTATTTGTTCTGGTAAGCATAATTCGCTCTTGCAAATAATGAGAATAAAGCCCAGTGAGATTCGTTGCCACCATTTTGCTGGGCGCCTAAACCATTATCAAGATATTGGAAGTTGAATGATTGATCCGCATAATTTGTTCTTGATGCGGAGAGTTGTTGAACATCATCTTTTATTGCTTCGGTACCGATTAAAAGATTGATGGTATGATCGCCTGCAAGAATATCGTAGGTAGCAGTGTTGGTAAAGTTGTAATTTAATTCTGTTGCGCTTGATTGTGCAAGGCTGTTGGGCGAATTAATAAAACGGTCAACGCCCCAAGTTGGAAAGAATTGTTTGTAATCGGTTAGAACAAGATTGCCGCCAAGGTCTGTACGAATCTTCAGGTTTTTAACCGGCGTTAATTCAATAAACACATCGCCTAATACAGAGTAGTTGTCAAAGTTCCTGTCTGTATTATCTGCAAGACCAACAGGATTTAAACCATCACCAAAAAACTGCGAAGGTTTAGGCAGATCAACCAACACACCATTCTTATCATATACAGGTGTAGCAGGCGTTCTGAATAAAGCATACCGTACAACACTTGCGCCCGGATTACCTGCACCATAACCATCGCCTGAAGTACCAACCTGTCTTTGTTTTGAATAAGAAAGATTAATGTTTGTCCCAACTTTAAACAACTTAGATAAAGTTGCATTAACGGAAGTGCGTATATTAAAACGTTTATAAGATGAATTATTGATCAGGCCATCCTGGTCGAAATAATTTGCAGAAACAATGTATTGCGAGTTTTCATTGCCTCCGTTGATACTTAACTGAAGATTGTTGATAGGTGCATTTTGTAACACTTCTTTCAGCCAGTTCACGTTAGGCAAAGTATCAGTCATGCCTGCGGGGATTTGTTGGCGGCCATCTGCAATGGCAGCAGTATTGTAAGCAGCAACGTATTGCTGCGTGTTGGCCATCTTGATTAAATTACCCGGTGTTTGAATGCCGGTGTAGCCATTCAGGCTAACCCTTGCTTTTCCTGAATGCCCTCGTTTCGTTGTAATGATGACAACCCCGTTTGATGCACGGGCACCATATATAGCCGCAGAGGAAGCATCTTTAAGAATATTAATGCTTTCTATATCGTTGGGTGAAATTTCGTTGATGCCCGTTTTTGTTGGAACGCCGTCAATAATATACAAAGGATTGTTGTCATTAATAGTGCCGATACCTCTTATGCGCACAGCAATTGCGTCGCCCGGTGCACCTGTTTGCGCGGTGATAGCAACGCCAGGCGCCTTACCCTGCATTATCTGTTCAACACCGCCAACAGGAATATCTTTTATATCTTTTGTAGTAATGACTGAAACTGCGCCTGTAAGGTCTTTCTTTCGTTGCACTGTATAACCAACAACTACGACATCATTTAAACCACTTACATTTTCATTTAAACTGATCTGCAGGCTTGTTTGCTTACCTACAACAATTGTTTGCTGCTGAAAGCCGATTGAAGAAATTACAAGTGTTGCATTTGCCGGAACATTCAATTGAAAATGACCTGAAGAATCAGTAATTGTGCCGCTTGCCGAGCCTTGCACAGTAACGGATGCATTATCAACTGGTTTACCATTTTGATCAGTAACAGTACCGTTTATTATAGTATCTGCATAACTGAGTTTTGGAAAATGATGATTGCTATTTACTGCAAGCGGTTTATAGTTATTTGATCCAGGTTTGGCATTGGCCCAATGACTAATTAAAATAAATGCTGAAAGCAAAAACAACACCTGCCTTTTTTTTATTACTGCACAGGTTAAACATGATTGTGTTCGGTTCATAGTATAGTTGATTTTATTTAACGATGCCCTTTAAAATGTACATTGATCAACAGGCATAGCATAACCGGTTGATTTAAGTAATCAAAAAACTATGGCAGTTTGCTACAGTAAAATAATATGTGATTATTGCAAGCTTTGAAAATTGGTTTGCATTCACAGGACTTAACAAAGATGAGCATTCTTAAGAAGAAAAATGATTCATGCAATATCTTTTTTAAATAAACCGCGAAACAGGCTTTGACTAATGCATATAAAAAATAAGCCATTTCAGGAAAAAGGACAAAAGCAGGCTGCAATTTTTTTTTGATGTATTTATTCAATCGTTGGCTTGACATGAATGGAAGTAATTGTTGCCTATAATAAGCTCTCGTTTCTCTTTTATATTTTTCGATTATTGTATATACCCTGAGAAATAGCGACCACCTTTTAAATGTAGAGCTTAAGCAAGTTCAGAAACGATTAGAGATTAGGTAAAATGGAGTAAAGTGAAAAAAATATAAAGCCTGCAAATTAAATTATTTGCGGGCTTTAAGTAAGAATTAATTAAAATGTATGTCGGGTGGACTGGATTCGAACCAGCGACCCCTTGCACCCCATGCAAATACGCTACCGGACTGCGCCACCACCCGAAACTCAGCACAAATTTTATGAAATGTTGCCGAGGGCTGCAAATGTAAAAAGGCTTTTCATAAAATTCATTTTATATTTGCCAAATTTTGCCGCTCTACATGAACATTATACTGCAGCAGGTTACGATTGCAGATCCAGCTTCTCCACACAACGGAACTATAAAAGATATTTTAATTGTTGATGGCGTTATTCATACAATTGATAATAACATCAAAGGCAGTTCTGCAATATATTTTAGTGGTGACAACGTAATTGCTTCGCCCGGATGGATTGATATTTTTTCGCATGCATGTGATCCCGGGTATGAATTCAGGGAAACATTGGAAACCTTTGCAAATGCAGCTGCTGCTGGTGGCTTTACCGAAATATTTGCGCTACCTGATGCAAATCCTGTAACTGATAGCAAAACACAGGTTGAATACATCACGCAAAAATCACAGGGTTTGCAAATCAACATTCATCCGCTTGGCGCCATTTCTAAAAAACGCGAAGGCAAAGAACTGGCAGAAATGTATGATATGAAGCAAAGCAAAGCCATCGCGTTTACAGATGGATTACAACCTGTTCAAAATGCAGGTTTATTTTTAAAAGCTTTGCAATATGTGAAGTCGTTTAATGGTGTTATCATACAATTGCCACAGGATAAAAGCATCAACGCTTCAGGTTTAATGAATGAAGGCATCATATCAACACGTATGGGTTTGCAGGGAGTTCCTTCCATTGCTGAAGAATTGATCATAGCAAGAGATATTGAATTGCTTCGTTATACAAACTCATCTTTACATGTCACAGGAATTACTACTGCAAAATCTGTTGCATTAATTAAAGCTGCAAAAGAGGAAGGTTTAAATATCAGTTGTTCAGTCACGCCTTACCATTTGTTTTTTTTGCGATGAAGATTTGCAATCATATAATACCAATCTTAAAGTAAATCCGCCTTTAAGAAAACGCAGTGATATGCTTGCATTGCGTGAAGCAGTTTTGAACGGAGAGATAGATTGCATCGCATCGCATCATCTTCCGGAAGATTGGGATGATAAAACCTGTGAGTTTGAATATGCAAAACCGGGAATGATTGGTTTGCAAACGTGTTATGCCGCAGTACAAACAGCATTGCCAGATTTATCAGCTGAACAAATTGCCAATCTCTTTTCATTAAATGCAGCAAAAATATTTCAGCTAAAAAATAGCAGTATAAGCGAGGGCAATAAAGCAAGTATTACATTGTTCAACACAGAAGAATTTATTTTCACTAAAGAAAAAAATAAAAGCAAGTCGCAGAATTCTGCTTTCATGAATATTCCTTTTCATGGAAATGTAATTGGAATAGTTTCGAAAGGAAATTTAATACTAAATAACTAAATATGCTATATGGAAACTAAAGTCACAACGCCGCAAATCAAAGGCATTATTATTTCACTTGTTTTAATTATTTATGGTATTATCATATATTTTGTTGATGCCATGAAACACCCGGAACTTTCATATGTTCAGTATGCGTTTTTTCTTGCAGGAATTATCTGGGCATGTATAAGCTATTCCAATCAATTAAATGCGAATGTTACATTTGGGAATCTTTTTGCGCATGGATTTAAAACAACGGCTGTTGTTACAGTAATCATATTGGTTTATTCAATTATTGCATTCAATTTTTTGTTTCCAGATATGGTTGATAAAAGCATAGAAATGACGAGACAAAAAATGGAAGCAGATGGAAAAGCGACAGACAGCCAAATTGATCAAACAATAACAATGATGAAAGATCACTTTACTTTATTTACAGTTGCAGGCCTTGTTATAGGCTTTGCAATTTTCGGTGCAATAAGCTCTTTAATTGGTGCAGCTGTGGCAAAGAAAAAACCACAAGACCCTTTTGGTAATCAAGCAATTTAATTTAATGGATGTATCAATAGTTATTCCTTTATATAATGAAGAAGAATCATTGCCTGAATTGTGCGAATGGATTACACGCGTAGTAAACGCAAATAATTATTCGTACGAAATTATTATGGTTGATGATGGAAGTACTGACGACAGTTGGAGCGTGATACAAAAACTTAGCGTTGAAAACCCAAATATCAAAGGCATAAAATTTCAACGCAACTATGGTAAATCTGCTGCATTGAATGAAGGCTTTAAAGCAGCACAAGGCGATGTTGTTATTACAATGGATGCTGACATGCAGGATTCTCCGGATGAAATTCCTGAACTGCGCCGCATGATTGTTGAAGACAAATACGACCTGGTGAGCGGCTGGAAAAAAAAGCGTTACGATAACAGGCTTACAAAAAACCTGCCTTCTAAAATATTCAATGCTGCTGCAAGAAGAATATCAAAAATAAAACTGCACGATTTTAATTGCGGATTGAAAGCATATCGTAAAAAAGTTATCAAGAGCATCGAGATCTACGGCGAAATGCATCGCAATATTCCTGTGCTCGCAAAATGGGCAGGCTTTAGAAAAATAGGCGAAAAAGTTGTTGAACATCGTCCTAGAAAATATGGCGTAACCAAATTTGGATGGGATAGATTCATCAATGGTTTCCTTGATCTTTCAACACTAAGTTTTGTTGGTCGTTTCAGTAAAAGGCCTATGCATTTTTTTTGGCTTATACGGAACTATATTTTTTATCATTGGTTTCTTAAGCAGTCTCTATCTAATCATTGCAAAAATTATTGATACAGATTACGGTTTAACCAATAAACCGCTTTTTTATATAGCAATGGCGGTAATGATAATTGGTATGCAATTATTTCTTACTGGTTTTATTGCAGAGCTGGTTGTGCGCAATGCACCTGATAGAAACAATTATCTTATTGAAGAAAAAATCGGGATCAATTAATGGCATCCGTCGTCATCATCGGCCCTGCTTATCCATTGCGCGGTGGGCTTGCTTCTTTTGATGAAAGATTAGCACGAGAATTTCAATCGCAAGATTTTAGCACAACCATTTATACATTCTCATTACAGTATCCTTCTTTTCTGTTTCCGGGTTCAACACAATATTCTTCTGAAATAGCACCCGCATATCTCAATATAAAAGTTTGCATCAATTCTGTCAATCCTTTTAACTGGATAAAAGTTGGCAACGAACTAAAAAAATTAAGACCTGATATAATTGTTGTGCGTTATTGGCTTCCATTTATGGGCCCTTGTTTGGGAACGATATTGCGAAGAGTGAAAAAAAATCATCACACAAAAATTATTTGCATTGCAGATAATGTTTTGCCGCATGAAAAACGCATTGGTGATAAACAATTCACTTCATATTTTTTAAAGTCTGTTGATGCATTTGTTACGATGAGTGAAAAGGTATTGGCAGACCTGAAATTATTCACCAACAAACCTGCACAAAAAGTTGTGCATCCGTTGTATGATAATTTTGGTGAGAAGACTGATAAAACTGAAGCAAGAAAATATTTAGGATTGAATGCTGATGATAAGATCATTTTGTTTTTTGGTTTTATCAGGAAATATAAAGGGCTTGATATTTTACTGGAAGCAATGAATATTCTGAAGCAACAATCATCAAACATAAAACTGCTGATTGCAGGTGAATTTTATGAAGACAGAAAATTATATGATGAAATCATCGCGCAAAAAGATCTCGATTCACAAATTATTCTCAGAACAAATTTTATTGCAGACAGCGAAGTAAAATATTATTTAAGCGCTGCAGATTTTGTGATACAACCCTACAGGAATGCGACACAAAGTGGTGTTACTCCTCTCGCCTATCATTTTGAAAAACCAATGCTGGTAACAAATGTAGGCGGCTTGCCTTCATTAGTACCCGATGGAAAGGTTGGATTGGTGGCAGAACCAAACGCAGAAAGCATCGCGCAAAAAATTGTCGAATTATATGCGTCAGGCGAAAATCATTTCCTGCCTTATTTGCGTGAAGAAAAAAGGAAGTATCAATGGAGTGTTTTGGTTAATGCAATCAAACAGTTTGCACAACAATAACAGTTCACTAATAAATTTTTCTGATCATTACAAGGGTTTCTCAATACACACCGGGCACTCTCGAATACTTACTGCCACAGGCTTCTATACATCCACCCATAAGCGTTAATGTATTTCCTTCCACCTTATACATATGTGGGAAAATTGTTCCATCAGAATACACCAGGGTTAAAGTTGAGTCAGAAAGAATATGATAAGATTTCAATGTACCGAAATAAGGATTTGAATTACTTTCCGCAGAACTGTCTTCATGAAAAATAATATAGTTAGTTCCGCTGTTATCCTGCTGCCAGGTACCACTTCCATCTCCGGGATCTGCGAGATAAGATGTCTTTATCCATTTCCCAACAATAGAATTGGAGTTTGTATTATTTGTTTCGGATTTGGAGCAGCCAATAATCGTGAATAATAATATTAAAGCAGCGTATCTCATTTTATTTTTACTGACTATGCCAAAAAAGAAAACGTTGTAATTATTTTGCACAAGTTTATAAAAAAATCAACGCGTTTACTATATGAAAAAAATATTGCTGTTCTGTTTATGTGTAAGTGCATGCACGTCTGCTTATATACCGAAATCATATACCGGCACTGCATTTAAAACGCAGACAATTCCGGGTAAAATTGAATGTGAATTTTATGATCGCGGCGGCGAAGGCATTGCTTATCATGATTCAGATACTATAAATAATGGCAGCGGTAAACTCAATCCTGCAAACGGAACTTATCTGAATGAATTCAGAATGAATGAAGGCGTTGATATTTCTTATACCAAATCAAACAATATCGATAACAATCCTTTTGGCAAAATAATGCCTGTGCTTGATCAGTTGTATGTCGGCTGGACTGTTCCCGGCGAATGGATAAATTATTCAGTTGATGTGAAAAAGTCAGGCACATATAAAATTGCAATCATGTACACAGCCAATGGTGATGGTGCAATAAGTTTTGATGTTGATAATAAACCTGCAACGAACGAATTAAAAATACTTTCCACGCATAACGATGCGGATACTGTTGCCTGGCGCCAATGGCATCACTGGAACAAGATTGATTCCTTAACATCTGTAAATCTTTCCAAAGGAAAACATCTTTTAACTTTACACATTGTTCAGCACGGACAAATGAATTTTGATTACTTTGAATTTTATAAGTAATACAACGATTTGCAAAATATAGCCTTCAACTTGCATAACAAATATTTTAAATTTTACTTTGCCGCATGATTTACAGAAGCAGGGCTCCTTTGCGTATTGGTTTGGCCGGTGGTGGCACAGATGTTAGTCCGTACAGTGACGAATTTGGCGGCGCTATTTTAAACGTTACTATATCGCATTATGCACATGCAGTGATTGAACCTTTATCTAAAGGTGGAATCGTATTGAATGCAATGGATAGAAAAGAAAGTGAACACCATGAAAGCCTGAATGATAAACTGCCTGTAAATGGCAAACTTGATCTGTTGAAAGGTGTTATCAATCGTATTGAAAAAGACTTTGGTATTACTGAAAAGAATTTTTGTTTAACCACTTACGTTGATGCACCTGCAGGCAGCGGTTTGGGAACTTCATCAACATTAATGGTGGCAATCATTGGTGCATTTGCTGAAATGCTGAAGCTGCCTTTAGGTGAATATGATATTGCACATTATGCTTATGAAATTGAACGCAAAGACCTACAACTTGCCGGTGGCAAACAGGATCAATATGCAGCAACATTTGGTGGTGTAAATTTTATGGAGTTTTATGCAGGTGATAAAGTGATCGTAAATCCTTTGCGCATTCGCAGCAAATATTTATATGAGCTTGAAAATAATCTTGTTTTATACTTCACATCAACCAGCCGTGAATCTGCTTCTATTATAAAAGAGCAACAGAAAAATGTTTTGCAGAAGAATGAGAAATCGATTGAAGCCATGCATCAATTAAAAGAACAGGCGCGCATGATGAAAGAAGCCTTGTTACGCGGACAGTTGGATGAAATTGGAGAGATACTCGATTTTGGTTTTCAGCAGAAAAGAATTATGGCGCACAATATTTCAAACAATCTTATTGAAGAAATTTATGACGCTGCAAAAAAATCAGGTGCAACCGGCGGTAAAATAAGTGGTGCAGGCGGCGGCGGTTTTATGACTTTCTATTGCCCGTTAAATACCCGCTATAAAGTAATGGAAACATTAAGCAGTTTTGGCGGACAAATAAAACCTTATCAATTTACCAAACAAGGTTTAACAACGTGGACAACGCAATAGCAATTATTAACAGCGCTGAATTTTTAGAACAGATCATCAACGATTGCACTAAAAAATTTAATGTAATGTCTGCGCATTTATGGTCTGAAAAAAAATATGAAAATAAATGGAGCAAGAAAGAAATTCTTGGACATTTATGCGACAGTGCAATGAATAATATCAGGCGTTTTGTGGTTAGTCAATATGAACAGAATAATCTAATTATTTATAAACAGGATGATTGGGTCGCCTCACAGAATTATCAGTCAGGAAATTATCAGGATATAATTTTATTGTGGAAGTTGTTGAATGAACAAATCATAAGAATCATTAAAAATATTCCTTCTGAAAAATTAAATAATACCTGTAAATCTCCAGATGAACATTCTATAACCTGGCTGATTGAAGATTACATCAAACATCTCAATCATCACTTAAATCAAATATTAAACTAATGAGTGAAAAAATAAAAAACATTATCAGCGCATCTATCCAAACAAAAGAACAGATATTAAATGATGATGCATTTATAAAAAAAATTGAAAATGCTGTTGATGTTATTGTAAACGCTTTTCAAAAAGGTAAGAAAGTTTTATTCTGCGGAAACGGCGGCAGCGCTGCAGATGCGCAACATTTAGCCGCAGAATTTTCCGGCCGCTTTTATTTGAACCGCAAAGCCTTACCTTCTGAAGCATTGCATTGCAATACTTCTTATTTAACTGCCGTAGCCAACGATTACAGTTACGATGTTATTTATGCGCGCATTGTTGACGGCACTTGTATTGAAGGTGATGTATTGATCGGCCTGAGTACTTCAGGTAACTCTGCAAACATTGTAAAAGCGTTCGAAGTTGCAAGAGAAAAAAATGTTGTTACAATAGGTTTTACCGGCAAAAGCGGCGGCAAGATGAAAGATATAAGCGATCACTTTTTTAATGTGCCTTCAACTGATACGCCACGCATACAGGAAAGCCATATAATGGTGGGCCATATTATTTGCCAGTTGGTGGAAGAAAAATTGTTTGGTGCGCCCCAACCCCAACCCTAAAGGAAGTTGCTCAAAGCTTGTACTTCAAACTCATCACTTAAAATAATATGATCAATCAAAAAGATCACACTGCTATAAACTCCCCTTTAGGGGACGGGGGTATGAGATCTATTATTATCCTTGCAGGTGGCTTAGGAACAAGATTAAGAAGTGTTGTTGCTGATCTTCCTAAATGCATGGCGCCTGTTAATGGCAAGCCATTTTTACATTATGTGATCAATTATTTTCAACTACAAGGCATTAGTGATTTTATTTTTTCGCTGGGTTATATGCATGAAGTGATTGAAGCATATTTAAACAATCAATATTCAACAATCAATATTCAATATTCAATTGAAGAAGAACCTTTGGGAACAGGTGGTGCTATTAAAAAAGCATGCTCCTTGGCAAAAAGTAAAAATATTTTTGTAACGAATGGCGATACATTGTTCAGAGCAAACATTGCAGCATTACAAAACTTTCATGAGCAAAAAAATGCTGATTGTACGCTGGCATTAAAACCAATGAAAAACTTTGATCGTTACGGCGTTATTGAATTGAATGAAGATCATTCTATCAAAAGTTTTAATGAAAAAAGGTTTTATGAAGAAGGGTTAATCAACGGTGGTTTATATATGCTGAATGTTGAAAAATTTATAAGTGAATCATTTCCTGATAAATTCTCTTTTGAAACAGCATATCTTGAAAAATTTTATATGCAGCATAATATGTTTGGGTTGGTGCAGGATGAATATTTTATTGACATTGGCATACCTGAAGATTATTCAAGAGTGCAGATGGAATTATAAGTTTTAGGTTATTATTTAACACGAATTAAATTTTGGGTTTTGAATATTGACTTTACAAAGATTGACAAATCATGGACATTATTTCTTGACCGCGACGGAGTGATTAATGTTGAGAAAAAAGGAACATACGTTTTAAAAGTAAATGGATTTGTTTTTTACGATGGTGTACAAACCGCCATGCAAAAACTTTCAGAGATATTTGGATTGATATTTATTGCTACCAACCAGCGCGGTGTTTCAAGAGGTTCGATGACATTGGAAGATCTGCACGATATACATGCATACATGACTGAAGAGCTACATAAATCATCGGGTAGGATTGATAAGATTTATTTCTGTGCTGATCTGCATGATGAAAGCCCTAACCGCAAACCCAATCCCGGTATGGCTTTGCAGGCAAAGAAAGATTTTCCGCAAATTGATTTTTCAAAAAGTATAATGGTGGGCAATACGTTAAGCGATATGCAGTTTGCGCGTAACGCAGGAATGCATGCTATTTTTATTGCGTCAACAGAACCTGAAATTTCTTTTCCGCACGCGTTGATCGATGCAAGGTTTAATTCGCTTGCAGAATTTGTTAATGCGCTGTCATTAACAAAAAACTAAATTTCGCTTCATATACCATAAACCTGAGTATAGCCGTTAATGAGATTGTATTTTCGAGTATGTCCCGTTATATTTTAATCGCGTTGCTTTTTATTTCATCAACTGTAAAAGCGCAGCTAAGCAAAGAAAACATTACTGCTTTACAAAGCAGGCAAGACAGCCTTAGTTATTACAGTCATGAAATGATTTTCGATTCAATCGCAGAGAACCGATTTCATTATGACAGTGTTTTTATCCGCAATTTTGTACAGGCTTTAAGAACGCCTTATTCTTTTGAATACTCGTTCGATTCAATCCTCACTGTTTCCAAGTTATATGCTCCGGATAGTACGTTCAGAATTTTTACATGGCAATTACAACGCGATGAAAGTTATTACCGGCAGGAAGGCGCTATACAAATGAAAACGAAAGATGGCTCATTAAAATTGTTTCCATTGTTTGATGTGTCTGATTATACAAGCACGCCAACTGATTCTGTCCGCACCAGCAAAAACTGGATCGGCGCTTTGTATTATAACATTGTATTGAAAGAATTCAAAGGCAAAAAATATTATACGCTTTTTGGTTACGATGACAATGATCTGAGCAGTACACGCAAATGGCTCGAAGTGTTAACATTCAACGCAAATGGTGAGCCTGTTTTTGGCGGTAATTATTTTTCTTATAAAGATGATGAATTAAAAGCGCCTCAACCTGTTAGCCGTTTTTTGTTGGAATATCAAAAAGATGCACGCGCAAGAATGGTGTATGATCCGGAAATGGATATGATCGTGTTTGATCATTTGATAAGTGAAAGCAATGAGCCGCAAAAAAAATATACTTTAATTCCCGACGGTGATTATGAAGGCTTTAAATGGGAGAACGGAAAATGGGTGCATGTTGATAAACTTTTTAATCAATCACTGCAGGATGGCCAGGCGCCAAGGCCACAGCCTTTGTATGATAATAATGGCAACCCGATTAAAAAAGATGATAATTAAAATTTTTTGTTCGCCGGCAAATGAACTCCGGTTAAGCACGGTTGTATCACTCCCTTTTACCGCATAGTTATTGGCAGCTTTGGTTCACATTCAACCTGTTTAATAATTATTCAAACAGGTTTGTAATTCCTGTTGCCAAAAATTAAACTTCCAACACGAATCATATTGCTGCCTTCTTCAATAGCAATTTTATAATCGGCAGTCATCCCCATTGAAAGAATTGACGATTGAAAATTAACAGTTGACAGTTTTGTTTGCAATGATTTTAAGTAATGAAATTCTTTCCTGATCTGGTTTTCGTCATCGGTGTTGGTTGCCATTCCCATTAAGCCGCAAACATTAATATTTTTTAGTGATGAGGAATCGCATTGCTGTATTATCTCATTCAATTCATTTTCATCCAAGCCAAACTTTGTTTCTTCCTGTGCAATATGCACCTGCAGTAAACAATTAGTGATCTTATTAATTTTTTCTGATTGTTTATTTATTTCTTTCAGGAGTTTCAAGCTGTCAATGCCATGAATCAAATGCACAAAGCTGATGATCTGTTTTACTTTATTTGTTTGCAAATGGCCAATAAAATGCCAGCTGATATCTTTGGGCAATTGCTTTTCTTTTTCAATTAATTCCTGCACATAATTTTCGCCAAAATCTCTTTGACCGAGATTGTATAGTTCAAGAATAGCTGAAGCTGGTTTTGTTTTACTTACAGCAACAAGCGTAACATTTTTTTCATTACACGTTGCCGATAAATTTTTATATGCTTTAATGTTAATCATCGCCGTAAAATTAATTAACGTAAATATTTCCTTTCATAAATAAATAACGTTTCGCAATGAATGAATTAAATATCTTCCGTCATCAAAAAATTAGTATCTATGACAACACAAGAAGTTGCAGACAAATTCGATGAACTTGCCAACGCAGATCAATGGGCCAAAATTTACGATGAATTATATGCTGATGACGCAGAAAGTGTAGAACCGCCAAATGCTGCTGCCGGTTTGCAATACGCAAAGGGAATAGAAGCGCTTAAACAAAAATCAGCAACTTTCAACAGTTTGGTTGAGGAGGTTTACGGTGGCTTTTCCAGCAAGCCTGTTGTAGGTGGTAATTATTTCAGCCTTTCAATGGGTATGGATGTAAAATTTAAGGGCATGGACAGAATGCAGTTTGATGAAATTTGTGTGTACGAAGTAAAAGATGGAAAGATTGTGAAAGAACAATTTTTTTATTAAGAACGAATAAGAAATTGGCTGCAGACTGGCTCAGTCTCTAAAAACCGAGCCAGTCTTATTTTTACTCAACAACAGGTATTCAAGCAACACACAATCATTCCATGCAGGGCAATAATGATTATACATAAGCAAGTGCAGATCAATAAATTTTCCTTTATAACTCCTGTTGAAATAAGATGGAATATTACCAATGAAAAAAGGAAGATCATTTTGTTCAATATTTTTAAAATCGCTTACGCTAATGTTTAATTGCGCCGGTTGCTGATTCAATTTTATTAATGCTGTACTCAGCATAATTTTTTCAAAAATATTATCTGATGATTGTAAACGATCATTCGCTATTTGTATTAATTGCGGCTTGATAACTTCCAGTTCATTAATTGGTTTAATACTCATCAATCTTGCTAAATGATATAAAATAATTGATGTGTTTCCATAATAAGGTGAGATAAATGCCGGGTGTTTTACAATATCATTTCTTTGAATTGCTTTGATGATGTATTGCAATGAAGCGCTGTCTGCTTTTGTCCATTGCAAATTGTTTTGTTGAATAAAGGTCAAAATATTGCATAGAACGCATACGTCAAACACGACCGGGAATTTTTTTCCAAACCAGGTTGAATAGGCGCTGTCATTCTGATAAATTTTATACGTTGTTTTTAATGGTGGATCATTATTGATATAAGCCTGCATCAATTGATGCAATGCTTCAGCAGAATCTTTGTTTTCACTGTTCATGAATAAACCAAGCACAGTATCATCCATATCATCAGGTAATGAACTCTTGCCTTTAAATATTGGCAGCCACCAACTGTAATGAAATTTTGTTGCTGTGTCTGTTCGCCAAAAGTTATATGTGTTGCGCGTTTTGTTTTTAAAATATTTTGAAGCACGAACACTTCTTTCAATAATGCTGTCGCAGATTACTTTTTGTTCCGAGGAAAAACGGTTGTAGTTATCTTTTAAAGCATAAGCAACAAGCGTGTTGTAAAAGATCGTATTGTCTTTCTTTTTTGTTTTGAAATTTCGTGATGCGTTGATGTAAGACGGAAATACACCTTCAATAAAAAAGTCGTTGCGTTTAAGTTGTTGTGTTTCTATTTTATCGAGAAGATAATCAACGGTTACGCTGTCTTGTGCGTGAGTTTCCTTTGAAAGAATAATAATTACCAGGAAAATTGTTAGTTGCTTAACCCATGAAGACACAAAGGCCCGAAGCTTTTGTTGCCATAAAAATATATTGTACAAGTGAGTGACACAACCGTGATGCCATTTGTACCGAAGCTGATCAACAAAAAATTTAATGTACCAAAACATGCGTTTGTTTAATGATGCCCATTACAAAAACACTTTGTACGTGGCCAATGTTTTCTTCCTGGCTTAATTTGTTTACATGAAAATCGTAATAAGCATCCATGTTTTCCGCCATCACCTTCAGCATAAAATCAAACTCGCCGCTGATGTTATAACACTCAACAATTTCAGGTAAACTTTGAACGAGTTTAATGAATTTGGTGCCTGCGTTTTTATTGTGTTGCCGCAAAGAAACATAGCAGATCACCATCAAGCCTTTTTTAACTTTTGAATGATCAACCAGCGTTGCGTATTGTTTTATAACGCCCGCTTCTTCCATGCGCTTGATGCGCTCATGTACCGGTGTAGTACTAAGATGAATTTTATCAGAAATTTCTTTCACTGTTATGCGTGCGTTATGCTGTAATAATTTTAAGATGGCGAGATCTTTTTCATCAATGTTAAAATGATTTATAGTGGATTGTTCTTTTTTAACAGCTTTAGCCATACTAAACTTTAATTCTGTTCTTCAAAAATATCCTTTATCATAATTCTATTCTAAATTTTCTGTATTAAATATTATTCTATCCTGATTTTTTACTTTTGCTGTTCAAATTTTAAATATGTCAACTGTAACAAAAAACATTGATCTGAGTCTCCCTTATAAAGTGAAAGATATTTCACTTGCAGAATGGGGACGTAAAGAAATAAAATTAGCCGAAGCTGAAATGCCGGGTTTAATGGCATTACGTGCTGAATACGGCGAAAGCAAACCATTGAAAAATGCACGTATTGCAGGTTGCCTGCACATGACAATTCAAACAGCGGTTTTAATTGAAACATTAATTGAATTGGGTGCCGAAGTTAAATGGAGTTCATGTAACATTTTCTCAACTCAGGATCATGCTGCGGCTGCTATTGCTGCTGCAGGTATTGGCGTGTTTGCATGGAAAGGTGAAACACTTGAAGAAGCTGACTGGTGCATTGAACAAACATTGTTCTTTGGCAGCACAGATCGTCCGTTGAATATGATTCTTGATGATGGTGGTGATTTAACCAACATCGTGTTTGATAAATATCCAGAGTTGATTCAGAACATTAAAGGTTTGAGTGAAGAAACAACAACAGGTGTACATCGTTTGTATGAAAGAATGGCAAAAGGTACATTGCCTATTCCTGCGATTAACATCAACGATTCTGTTACAAAATCTAAATTTGATAACAAGTATGGCTGTAAAGAAAGTCTGGTTGATGCAATACGTCGCGCAACAGATGTAATGATGGCTGGTAAAGTTGCAGTTGTTGGTGGTTATGGCGATGTAGGAAAGGGTTCTGCTGCTTCATTGCGTGGTGCAGGTTGCCGTGTAATTGTTACGGAGATCGATCCTATATGCGCCTTACAGGCTGCAATGGATGGCTATGAAGTGAAGAAGATGATCGATGCAGTAAAAGAAGCAGATATTATTGTTACTGCAAGTGGTTGCCGAGATTTGATCGCTGGTGAACATTTTCGTTCAATGAAAGATAAGGCCATCGTTTGTAACATTGGCCACTTTGATATTGAAATTGATGTTGCATGGCTGAATGATAATTATGGCAACACAAAGAATGAAATTAAACCACAGGTTGATCTGTATACGATTGATGGAAAAGATATAATTCTTTTGGCTGAAGGCCGCTTGGTGAATTTGGGTTGTGCAACAGGCCATCCAAGTTTTGTAATGAGTAACTCATTTACAAACCAGGTATTGGCACAATTGGAACTTTGGAATCATAATGATTTTTATGAAAACAAAGTATATGTGCTTCCAAAACACCTGGATGAAAAAGTTGCACGTTTACATCTAAAAAAGATCGGTGTTGAGTTAGATGAATTAACAAACACACAGGCTGAGTATTTAGGTATTCCAAAGAACGGACCTTACAAGCCTGAAATGTATAGATATTAGTTTCATTGTTTCAATCGTTTGATTGTTTCAATGTTGAAATAAAAAACCGAAGCAAAAAATCTGCTTCGGTTTTTTTTTGTAAAGAATTTTTATATAAAACTTTGAAACCTCTGAAACTATTGAAACATTTAAACCTTTGAAATATATCTCACCAAACTTCTCTTCGCTATTGGTAATAAAGTTTCCTCTACCGGTAAACTTATATTAGTTTCAATTGCATACACAGCAGGATTCGGCAACTGCGAACGGTTACGTACCAACTCTGTTTTTATATGCTCAAATGTGTTTACAAAACTTCGGTACCATGTATCAATAAACTCTGTTCTTATGCTGCGGAATTTCTCATCATGCTTTTCATAAATACTTAAACGATATTGATATATGCGCGTAAGCGATAATGTGCTGCCCAGGAAAAAATAACCTTCATTCTGCTCTAATGGAATAATGCCAACAGGTGATATTTTTATCTTGTCTTCAATGCGTTCATATAATTCTGTTCCGTTACTGATGGTTGTGCGCATTTCGATTGCGGCATAATGAATAATTTCTTCAAGCTGCTCCATCACATCATTATCATCCATCATTTGCTCATACAACAGTTGCAGTTTCTGCATTTGAATTCCGGTTAACTTTTTTGGGAATTGTTCCTGCAGAAATTTTTTGTTTTCGCGAAATGCAATCAAATTATTATAGTGAAAAATCACATCACCTAATTGTGGATATAATTTATTTTCATCAAAATATTTATTCACTTCCTGCAGGTAAGCCAACAGTGTATATTTTTTCAATTCAAAATCAATATATCCATCCGCAAACCATGTTTCGGATAATGACTTCATAGCTTAAGTTTTATTCAAGTTACATTAAAAACATAAAACAATATTTCCCATAGTCCTGCTGCTTTTATAGTTGGTTTAATTTTTGAATATGATATCCGCATTTATCATTAAATCTTGCTGCCGTGAAACGTTTTACACTGTTCATTTCAATTTTTATTTGTTCAAACTTATTCGCACAAACGACTATTGTCAATCAAAAAACTGTTGGCGGTTCTTCAAATGATGAACTGACCAGCATGGATATTACGAGCGACAAAGGGTTTATTATTGGTGGAACTTCGTCGTCTCCCATATCGTTTGAAAAAACAGACTCCAGCCGCGGTTCAGGTGATTATTGGATAGTGAAATTTAATCGTAACGGAACTATTCAGTGGGATAAAACATTCGGCAGTAATGCCAATGATGAATTGCATGCATTGGAACAAACAAACGATGGCGGTTATATTTTAGGCGGCAGTTCGTGGGGAAATATATCAGGAGATAAATCTGATACAAACCGTCACGACAGGTTTGATTATAATGATTATTGGTTGGTGAAAACTGATGCTGCCGGCAACAAACAATGGGATAAAACCATTGGAGGCTTTTATCTTGATGATCTTCATGCGCTTGAACAAACCAAAGACGGCGGTTATATTTTAGGCGGCAGTTCCAACTCTCCTGTTTCTGGTGAAAAAACAGATGGTTGCAGAGGTACTGCCAGCGATTACTGGATAGTTAAAGTTGATAATGCCGGTAATAAAGTATGGGATAAAACTATCGGTGGAACAGACGTTGACAATTTATATGCGGTAAGGCAAACACCCGATGGTGGGTATATCCTTGCAGGAGAATCTGTTTCACCGGTATCATATGAAAAAACAGACTACTGCCGCGGTTTCGGAGATTACTGGATTGTAAAACTGGATAAGCACGGCAACATTCAATGGGATAAAACCATTGGCGGAAACAGCGAAGACGCTTTAACCAGTATTGACCTTACTGCCGATGGTGGTTATATCCTGGGTGGATATTCAGGCTCAAATATTAGTGGCGAAAAAACAGAAAATACAAGAGGCGTTTATGATTATTGGATAGTGAAAACAGATAGCATAGGCAATATTCAATGGCAAAAAACAATCGGCGGAAATGATGATGACAGGTTGTATTCAATTCACCAAACAAAAGATGGCGGCTATATTTTAGGTGGTTATTCCAAATCAAATATTTCAGGAGAAAAAACTGAAGACTCAAGAGGTGATTATGATTATTGGGTTGTGAAAACAGATAATGCAGGTAATATTCAATGGCAGAAAACAGTTGGCGGTTATAACCAGGATGAGTTAATGTCTGTTCGCGAATCAGGTAATTATTATTTGCTTACCGGTTCTTCTCAATCAGGAAAAACCGGTGACAAAACACAATACAGGAGAGGTGAATATGCTGATTACTGGACAGTCCTTTTGCAAAACACGGCATCAGGTTTAATAACAGAAAAAAATATTGCAAAGTTGCAAAATGCAAACGCATTCAGTGTTTATCCTAATCCTGCAAAAGACATCATCAATAGACAAAATGCGGGCAAAGCAGTATATGTACTAAGCAATACTTCAGGCAAAATGTATAAAACAGTTTCCATAGAGACCAATGCATCCCTGAATGTAAGCAACGTGCCCGCCGGTGTATATTTTCTTACCAATACAACAACAGGAAAAAAGCTAACCGTTATTATTGATAAGTAAATTTTCCGGGCTGCCTTACATGAATGTTGCCTGCATTTTGTAATGCAGCCTTTTTTTATCCTGTACAACCCGGGTAATTTATAACCTGTTGGCGGAGTTTCCCGGCAGGAATTAGCCGCCTGCCAGCCGAAAATAAAAATCTGAAAAGTATTTTCCACTGCCGGTTTATAAGAAATGCCTGGCATGTAAGTGCAGACCGCCGTCATTTATTTTATTTATCAATTGACCATTACATAGGTAGCTTGAGGTTTATTTTGAAGAAATATCGAATTTATATCGAAGTTATATTGAAGAAATGAACCTACAGATAAAGGAATGTTTGTTGTTGTTTTGGAGTTCCTCACCTTCACAAAACGGGAGAACATTAAAAGATGATGACCCGGGTATTTTGTGTTGCAGTTGTCCCGTAAAAAGCTCCGCCAACAGGTTTATTTATATACATTTATTATTTTCATAGAAAAAATGATCATTACAAATTTAATAGCGCAACATTTAAAACAGGTATACGAAGGCGATAACTGGACAGATGTAAGCATAGAAGCAAGTATAAAAGATATTGACTGGAAACAGGCACAACAACAAACAGAAGCTTCACCCAATACTATTGCATCTTTAATACATCATTTATTATATTGGAATGGAATTATTATGCAGAGGATGAAAGGGGAAACGCCGGTTATACCGGCAGAAAATGGTTATGATGTTCCTTTTTTAAATAGTGATGAGGAATGGAATGTGTTGAAAGAAAAGACACATCAATCATTTAAAACACTTGCCGAAGCCATTAAAAATTTTCCTGAAGAAAAATTAACCGGCAATTATTCACCGGCTATTCCATCAACTTATTATAGAAATTTCCAGGGCATAATTGAACATGCGCATTATCATTTAGGGCAAATAGTTGTTTTAAAGAATTTGATTGAGGGAGCTTAAAAAAACCTGCCAGGTTTGTGTGATTATTTTAAAGCATTCCAGCCCTGTGCAATTATATCAAAGCTGTTTCCACCTTTTGAAAGAAACTTTTTACCATCTTCCGCATTCACTGTATAACCTATTATACTAATGTCGCCATTCTGCATCAGTTTATCATAATCATCCTGTTTTGCTGTAAACACCAATTCATAATCTTCGCCACCATTTAATGCGCAAACAGTTGGGTCTAATCCGAATTTAAAAGCAGCATTTCGTGTTTCATCAATAATGGGTAATTTATCTTCATGTAAACGGCAACCTAAATTACTTTGATTACAAATATGCAATAGCTCGCTGCTTAAGCCATCGCTTATATCCATCATTGCAGTGGGTATAATATTTTGCTCTGCAAAAAATTCAATGATGTCTTTTCTTGCTTCAGGTTTTAATAATCTGCCAACAACATAAGTTTCGTTTTCAAGATCAGGTTGTATCTGAGGGTTTTCAAGATAAATTCCTTTCTCTCTTTCCAATAATGTTAAGCCCAAAAAAGCAGCGCCGAGATCACCGCTTACACAAATCAAATCACCTTTATTGGCTGTGCTTCTTTTCACAAATTTATCAGGAGCAACCTCTCCTATCGCTGTAACAGAAATGATAAACCCTTTCTGTGAAGAAGATGTATCACCACCAACCAGATCAACTTTATATCTTTCACAAGCTGTGTATACTCCATCATAAAAATCATCCAGAGCTTCAACACTAAACCTGTTGCTGATGCCAATGCTCATTGTTATTTGCGTTGGTGTTGCATTCATGGCATATACATCGCTCAAATTAACAACAACACTTTTGTAACCGAGATGTTTCAACGGCGTGTATGCAAGATCAAAGTGCACACCTTCAATTAAAAGATCCGTTGTAATAACGGTTTGCCTTCCGTAATGATCAATAACCGCAGCATCATCACCAACACCAACAATAGTTGAGGCATTATTCAACTCAATATTTTTTGTGAGGTGATTGATCAAACCAAACTCACCAAGCGATCCTATTTCTGTCCGACTCATTTTAATGTACGATTTTTGATTTACGATTTTAAAGTTCGTAATATTTTATATTGGCTTCATAACTGAAAACACTAAACTTTCAAACTGTAAATTATAATTCCGCGCCATTCACTACTGCAAGTAATGCATCATGGATAAGGCCATTGCTTGCAATGATTCCATGCTTATAAGGGTTATATGGATCTCCTTTCAGATCAGTTACCTTACCTCCTGCTTCTTCAATAATTAAAAAAGCAGCAGCACTGTCCCATGCATTCAGCTTATGTTCATAATAACCATCAAAGCGGCCTGCAGCAACATAACACATATCAATCGCAGCGCTTCCCAATCTTCTGACCGGAACTCCTTTACGAATAAACTTGCTGAACACTTCAAGCGGGCCATTCTGCATATCAAGATAAGTATAAGGAAAGCCCGTAGCAAGACAACTTGTTAATACATTATCCGATTTACTTACATGAATAAGCTGGTCGTTCAATGTAGCGCCATAACCGCGCTGCGCAAAAAAGAATTCATTAACGAATGGATTATATACAACGCCCATTTCCATTTTACCATCTGTTTCAATACCAATGCTTACACAACATACAGGAATGCGGTTAGCAAAATTTACAGTGCCATCAATAGGGTCAATTATCCATTTATAATTTGAATCCTGTATAATTTCTCCTGATTCTTCACTCAAAATATAATGAGAAGGGAAATTATTTTTTATGATGCTGATGATGGCATCCTCACACTTATGGTCAACTTCTGTTACAAGATTATTGAGTCCTTCTTTATTGCTGATTGTAAACGAGCGCGTGGAATATTCCTGCATTATTGAAGCTGCGGTTTCTGCGGCCTCTATCAAAACCTTTTTTAGCATGCGCAAATATATCCCGTTTAGGTATGTTTTTGTTAGTATTCAATCTATACTTCATTCATCTCATAAAATTATTTTTAATTCGCGTATTATGCGGTTGTCAGTAATAATCGTAAGCTATAATGTAAAGTACTATCTTGAACAATGCCTTTGTTCCGTTATAGTTGCATGCAATAATATTCAATCAGAAATAATTGTTGTGGACAATGCTTCAACTGACAATACAATTGAATACCTGCAACCAAAATTTTCAACTGTAACTTTTATAAAGAATGAATTGAATGAAGGCTTTGCAAAAGCAAATAACAAAGCTTTGAAAATTGCAAAAGGAGAATATATTTTATACCTGAATCCTGATACACTAATTCC
>Ga0206973_1060_pt1 | contig 30600 bp, 26 predicted proteins | sample Alteio_BWOrgHeat_83_FD_152927 | JGI IMG/M metagenome (GOLD analysis project Ga0206973, IMG submission 152927) | Enriched cells from forest soil in Barre Woods Harvard Forest LTER site, Petersham, Massachusetts, United States -... | ecosystem: Environmental > Terrestrial > Soil > Temperate forest >...
AACACGCGTTGTGTTATTTAACCAGGCTTCCTGTTTTTTGCTTCTTGTTTCATGCGTTAAACCCGCATGATAAAAACCTGCGTTTATATTTTTAAGATTTAAAAGATCTGCAATTTGTTTTGTGAGTTTGCGACTCTTGCAATACACTATACTGCTGCCATTTACATTGTTCAAAACTTCAATCGCTTTATTGATCTTACTGTCAACATTAAAAACTGAATAAGAAAGATTAGAACGGTGAAATGATTGCCTGAAAATATCCGGCTCTTTTAATTGCAGCTTACTTTTTATATCATCTAAAACAACAGGAGTTGCAGAAGCTGTTAAAGCTAAAACAGGAGCAGAGATGAAATCTTTTAACACAGCAATTTGTAAATACGAAGGGCGAAAATCATAACCCCACTGCGATATACAATGCGCTTCATCTACCGCAATAAGATTTACGTGTATTGAAGAAAGATATTCTTTGAATATCCTGCTTTGCAAACGTTCAGGCGAAACGTAAAGAAATTTGTATTCATCCTGCACTGCATTTTGCAAAGCTTGTTTTACTTCAAAAAAAGTTAAGCCGCTGTGTAAAGCAAAATGCAGGAATATTTTTCTTTTCAAGATTTGCAGCCTGGTCTTTCATTAAAGCAATCAGCGGGCTAATTACAAGACACAAGCCATCATTCATTAATGCAGGAATTTGATAGCAAATAGATTTGCCTGCGCCTGTTGGCAACAAAGCAATCGTATCTTTTTTATCTAATACAGATTGAATGATTGCTTCCTGCTGCGGTCTGAAAGAAGAATGATTCCAGTATTGTTGAAGTATGTTTAGTGATGAAAGCATTGCTGAGCTAAGATATGCAGTAGAAGTGTGCGACGCAACCGTGATGCCATGAAAAACTGAAGCCGGCTACATAAATTATGCTACTTTCTTCCAGTTTAATCTTACTGAATTAATAGCGAGCACAACATCACTTAAACCCATCACCAAAGCACCAAATGTTGGTGTGAGTAAACCAAAAGCTGCAACAGGAATAGCAATAACATTGTACAAAAATGCCCAAAATAAATTTTGTTTTATGGTGATGAATGTATGCTTGCCCAAGCCCAATGAAAGCGGCAAATTTTTCAAACCATTATTCATTAAAACAACCTGTGCACTTTGCATGGCAATATGCGATGCATCGCTTAAAGAAATTCCCACAGCCGCTTTTGCCAACGCAGGCGCATCGTTTATGCCGTCGCCGACCATTGCAGTTGGCGCAACAGCATTAAGCTTCTCAACCCATGCAGATTTTTGTTCAGGTGTTTGTTCAGCGATCACTTCATCAATGCCGAGCTGTTTTGCAACAGCATCACATTTTTCTTTTTTGTCGCCGCTTAATAAAATCGTTTTGATATTTTTTGCATGCAACATTGCAACAACATCTTTTGCTTCAGTACGAATTTCATCAGTCACATCAATCCATCCGATGAGTTTATCATCCCGAATGATATAAACATTGTGCGATGCATCATCTGTTAAATGTTTGGCCGCATTGTATGAACCCGCGATGTAAGTGCTGCCGGTAAGATTCGTAGCTTTCATACCAACACCTTTTATTTCGTCAACATTATTCCACCTGATCACATTATCTGTTTGCCATTCGTGGCTAATACTTTTTGCAATAGGATGATTGGAGAATTTTTCAAGCGAATACACAATGCGTTTACCTTGTGCTTCATCAACAAAAAATTTGTATTCACTTATAGTAAATTTGCCTGTTGTTAATGTACCTGTTTTATCAAATATTACCTGTTGAATATTGTTAAACACTTCAAGGCTTTTTGCATTCTTGAACAAAACACCATTGCGTGCAGCTCTGCCTAAACCCACTGCAATAGCAGCCGGTGTTGCCAAACCCATCGCGCATGGACAAGCAATAACCAACACTGCAATGCTTCTTAATAAGCTTGCGCTGAATTCTTTGTCAGCAAAAAAATAATTGGCAAGAAAAGTAACAACCGCAATGCTTATCACAGCAGGTACAAATACAGCACTTATCTTATCTGCCAGTTGCTGCACCGGCGGTTTTTCTGCCTGTGCATCTTTCACCATTTTAAGAATATTGCTCAGCACCGTATCTTTTCCAACAGCGGTTATTTGTGCTTTAACAGAACCACTTTCAACGCTGCTGCCACCGATAAGTGCATCATTTAATTTCTTCTCAACAGGAATGCTTTCGCCGGTAAGCAATGCTTCATTCACGCTTGCTTCGCCCCATGTTATTTTGCAATCCATGGGAACAGGTTCACCTGTTTTTATCAATACAATATCACCTACTTTAAGTTGTGTGCTTTCGATGCGTGAAATGCTCTCTTCATGTTTATCATTATACACAATCTTATTCGCCATTGTTTTTTGTGTAATGGCTAATTTCTTTAAAGCGGCTTGTGTTGTCTGCACACTTTTGTCTTCTAACCAATTGCCCATGAACACCAGCGTAATAATGGTTGCCGTTGTTTCATAAAACATGAATTGTTCAGGATTGCCGGAAAGCGTGCCGTATAAACTATACGCAAACGATGCAATTGAACCAAGCGCCACCAGCACATCCATATTCGGTACGCCATTTAATAAACTTCTTATACCATTTTTACCGAAGTATAACATGCCAACGATAAACACAGGAAGCGTTAATGCGAGTTGTACATATGCGTTCATTAAAAAATGAATGTGCACACCGAGCATGTGCAGGAATAAAGGCGCAGCAAACACCAGGCAAAAAATAAAACGCTGAAAATTATTGCTGAGAAATTTTTTTGAAGTTTGTTCGTGTATGTAATCATGATCAGATGCATTTTCACGTTCGGGAATAACTTCATAACCCAACCGCTCAATACCTTTTTCTATTTTTTGTGGAGGAATATTATTATCTGCATCAAAACTTACATCGCCGCCAATAAAATTCACTTTCACATTTTTCAAGCCTTCTTTTTCCAGGTATTTATTGATGGTTAAAGCACAATTGGTGCAACTCATTCCTTTTACTTTCAGATTCACTGTTTCCATACAAAATATATAAGTGCTTATGTATTTGCAAATTTACTGAGCGGACTGCTGAAGATGAAAAATATAAACTCAACTGCGTTGCATTTAACAAGCCGTGATTGTTACAAAATATATAATTTGCCTGCATGAAAAAATATTCAATACTGTTTGTGCTGATATGTTTTGCTGCAATTTTATCAGCTCAAACAAATAAGAAATATGTATTGGTGATTCATGGCGGTGCCGGAACTATTTTACAATCAACCATGACGCCTGAAAAAGAAAAGCTATATAAACAAGGATTACAAAACGCATTGAATGCCGGCAATACTATTTTAAAAAACGGCGGCACTGCATTGAATGCAGTGGAAGCTGCGATTAAAGTGTTGGAAGATGATTCTTTGTTCAACGCAGGTAAAGGTGCTGTGTTTACCAACGAAGGGAAGAATGAACTGGATGCATCTATTATGGATGGTAAAACATTAAAAGCGGGCGCTGTTGCCGGCGTTACAAATATTAGAAACCCAATTACGGCTGCACGTGCGGTGATGGATAAAAGCGAACACGTAATGATGTCAGGCAAAGGCGCTGAATTGTTTGCGGCTGCAAATGGATGTACTATTGTTGACCCATCTTATTTTTTTACAACACAACGCTGGAATGATTTGCTTGACGCGAAGAAAGAAGATTCATTAAAAGCTTTGCATAAAGATTCAACAAAGGCATTGCTGAGACAACCGGACAATCACGATTATAAATATGGAACCGTTGGCGCCGTTGCATTGGATATGTATGGCAATCTTGCTGCGGCTACCAGCACCGGAGGCATGACGGATAAACGATATGGAAGAATTGGTGATTCGCCGATAATTGGTGCAGGCACATATGCTGATAACAATACCTGCGCTGTTAGTTGTACAGGTTGGGGTGAATATTTTATTCGCCTGGTGATGGCAAAGACCATTAGCGATAAAATGGAGTTCGCGCATGAAAATTTAAAAGATGCAGCCGATGATATGATCATAAAAAAATTGCCTGCATTAGGCGGCGACGGCGGATTGATTGCTGTTGATAAAGACGGAAACTTCACCATGAGTTTTGATACTGATGGAATGTATCGCGGCTATGTAAAATCTAATGGTGAAACGGGAATTGAGATTTATAAGTAAGAAGTTTGGTAAGGTTATTTGAAATTGAATAACAAGAGAATCAGCATGATTGTAAAATAAAAAACTCTTTGCGCGTTATTTCGACGTAAGGAGAAATCTCTCGAATTTATTAACGCGTATCAATTTGTAGAGATGTCTCGTTCCTCGACATGACGTTCTAAAATTGATTACTAATATTTACTATTATTTATTTCAATACCCACCAATTCATTCAACTTAAATAAAAACGTTGCCGCGTTTATTTTCGGTACACCTATCTCCATCAAGCAAAATAATTGTAGTTCCTGTTTAGAAATAATACAATCGTATTGTTTGATAAATTTCATTACATCATTCATTTGCATATAATCAAACTGCAAACGATAATTTACAAGCACAGGTTTTTGTATAATAGTTGTTTGCTGTAATGCAAGCGCAGCCGATGTTTTATATGCATTGATCAGTCCCGGAACACCTAATAATGTTCCGCCAAAATATCTTACCACAACAATCAATACATTCGTTAATTGGTTACTATCTATCTGGCCAAGTATCGGCCGGCCTGCAGAGCCTGAAGGCTCGCCGTCATCACTCACACGAAAATTAGTTTCATCAACACCAAGCCTGTATGCAAAACAATGATGATTGGCTTTAGGATGTTCTTTCTTTAACTGCGTGCGGATTGTTTTAAAATCTTCTGTATTGTTTATTGCAAATGCAAAAGCAATAAAGCGGCTGCCACGATCTTTAAATTCTGCAGTAGATGATTGTTCAATCGTGTTATAAAAATCTGCACTCATGCTTTCCCACCTTGAATATTGTTCCTTGTGTCTTGTAACTTGATTCTTGTATCCTGAACCTTGAATTATCGTAACACCATTTGCCTGTCTGCATCTAATCTTACCAAAATAAAAATGAGAATGGTGAATGTGAGCATTGAAGAACCGCCATAACTCACCAGCGGAAGCGGAATGCCGATAACAGGAAATAATCCAACCGTCATACAAACATTCACTACAATGTGAAAGAATAAAATGCTGGCAACACTGTAAGCATAGATGCGACTGAAAGCGCTGCGTTGCCGTTCGGCAATAAACACAATGCGCAACAGCAACAAAAAGTAAATAGCAAGAAAAATAAATGAACCTACAAAGCCAAACGCTTCTCCTAACGAAGTAAATATAAAATCTGTATGTTGCTCCGGTACATACTTACCACGCGTTTGGGTGCCTTTCAAAAATCCTTTTCCTAAAAATCCGCCCGAGCCAATCGCAATCTTGCTTTGACGCACATTGTAATCATCAGGCTTGCTGGCAGTTTTACCTGTTGCTTCTTCTGTTTCCAGCGAATGTTTGTTCTGGCTGCAATCATAATCTTTACCAACGGCACTGTAAATACGCTGGCTTTGATAACATTCAAAGACATCATTAAAAATATAAGGCACCGCGAAGCGTTGTATGCCCACGCAAACAAACCAGATAGAAACAATCATTATAAAAATATTCCACCGCTTTCTTACAAATATCTGGTAGCGTAATATAAAAACGAGAAGGCCTGCAATGACTGTTAATATAATGGCCAATGTATTTTTTTCAACCAGTAATGTTGCTACTACCAATGCACCAAAAGAAAAGCCGACAACAAGAATTATTCCCGGCAAACCTTCCCGGTACATTACAATAAAGAAACTGAGATACACCAATGCAAGACCGGCTTCGTGCTGCAAAACAGAAATGGCTGCGGGCAATAAAGCAATGGCTCCTGCGGTAACCTGCGATTGCAGCCTGGTGAAATCCATGTTGAGCTTTGATAAATATTTTGCAAGCGCCAGTGCAGTAGATATTTTACACAACTCGGCAGGCTGCAGGTTGAAGCCGCCGCCCAACGGTATCCAGCTTTTAGAACCATTGATATCTTTTCCTATTACAAAAACAGACAGCATTAATATAATGCCGAAAACATAAATGAGGTTGGCAAATGCAGGGTACAATTTGCTATCGCTTAAAATAATAAACGTGCCGATAACAAGGCAGATACCGGCAAACAATATCTGTTTGCTGTAATTGGTGGTTCCTTCAAAAAAAGAGGAAGGTGTAAAAGTTGCCGGATTATATTCAACCATGAATATGCATAATATGCCGGTGCATACCAACACCAGGTATAAAACAACCGTGAGCCAGTCAACACCTTTTGAAACTGATTTAGGATAACTTCTGCTCATGATCAATGTTTAGGTTGAATTTTCTTTTTATTATCCTGTTGTATGGCATCAGGCTTAGTTTTTATTTGTGTTGTATCGCCGTTGTCTTTGCGGTTGGGCTCTGCTTCAGGATCAAACTGCACAGGCTTGGTTGTTTCTAAATTGTTTTGAAAAACAGGCGCCGCATCAGGATTGATCTTCTGGCTTTGCTTTACAAGCTTGATTGAATCCTGTTTAAAATACCAGTGTTTGATAGCCGGCGGAATAAGGTCAGCGCCTGATATCCTCTCAACATTTGCCTGGCTTTGTGTGGTGAGAGTATCTTTAAGATATTTTTCCATTACCAGGGAAGCGATCGGCGCTGCCCATGTAGCACCAAAACCTGCATTTTCCACTACCACACAAATAGCAATTTTAGGATTTTCCATTGGTGCAAATGCAACAAATAAAGAGTGGTCTTTACCATGTGGATTCTGTGCTGTACCTGTTTTGGCGCAAATATTAACGCCATCAATTTTTACAGCTTTTGCCGTACCAAAAACCGCCACATCATGCATGCCCATTTGCACCGTGTTAAAAGATGTATCTGAAATGTGTTCAAGCGGAACATGCTTAAACCTGTATTTCCCGATGAACTGCGTATCGGCGATGGTTTCGTTTTCGATACTGTCAACAAAATGCGGCGTATAATAATATCCCTTGTTGGCAATGATGCACATAGCATTCGCAATTTGCAAAGGCGTTGCCAGCATTCTATCCTGGCCAATTCCTAAAGTAACAATATTGCAACTGTTCCATCGCGGGCCGCCAAAATCTTTATTGTAACCGGATGTGTCAGGGATATTTCCGTCATCTTCACTTGGTATGTCAATATTCAGGTCAATGCCGTAACCAAATGCATTCATGTAATGCTTCCATTCAAGATAACCCAGTCGCGGATTATGATATTTTGGATTATCAACGATCATCCTGAAAACATTACTGAAATAGGAATTGCACGAATAAGCAATTGCGGTGCGAAGGTCTTTTGAATGACCCTGCCAATGTTCTGTACACTTTACAGGACGGCCGCATGAATAATATGCACCGGCGCAGGGGTAACCATAAGCAGGTGTGATGATGCCTTCATCCAGCGCTATCAATGCACTTAAAGGTTTGTAAGTTGAGCCGGGCGGATATTGCCCTTTGATGGCGCGGTTGAGTAAAGGCCTTGCTGTATCTAAAATAAGTTTGCCAAAATTTTTACGGCGTTGCGATCCTGTAAGCATGGTTGGATCATAAGAAGGCGATGTTGCCATAGCCAGTATGCCTCCCGTTTTCGGATTAATGGCAACTACACTTCCAATTTTATTTTGCAATAATTTTTCTGCAAGCATTTGCAGATCTATATCCATGCTGGTATATAAGTTTCTGCCTGCGATAGCAGAAGTATCGTACGTGCCGTTTTCATAAGAACCCTGTATGCGGTTTTTGTTATCACGTATATATCTCTTCACACCACGCTGGCCCATCAACACTTTTTCATAACTGCGTTCAAGTCCCGTCATGCCCGCATAATCACCCTGATCATAACCTTCGCCCGCATGGCGTTTTAAAAAGTTGCTGTCAACTTCACCTAAATAACCCAATACGTTTGCTGCCGAATGAAAAGGGTAAGCGCGCACAGGCCTTTCAACAATATTAAAACCAGGAAACTTATACATGTTCTCGTTCAACCTTGCAAACACTTCATCGCTTATCAACGGTTCAAATATGCTGGGTTTATACCGCGAGTTTTTTATAATGGCTGTAACCATTCTTTTATGAAACTCTGCTGTATCAATACCAACAATACTGCAAAGCGCATTGGTATCAAGGCCTTTTGCTTCGGAAGGCGTAACCATCAGGTCGTACATGATGGTGTTTTCCAAAACTGCCTTGCCGTTGCGGTCGTAAATAATGCCGCGGTCGGGATAAACAACTTTGCGATAGATGGCATTGTTCTCTGCCTGTAATTTATATTCAGAAGAAAATATCTGCAGGTTCAGTAGCTGCAATAACATCATTAAAAAAACAAGAATGAAAAATATCTGTATTATCCTGCTCCGCGATTGATTGTAGACCGGCATGTATGTATGTAAAGACTTTAGTGCTCTCTGTTGCAAAATTCACGATTACAACACGATAACAACTGCAACTGTGCAAAATTTTTTGATAAAATAAATAACTGTATTAAAGTTGTTGATAAGTTAGGTTAAGGATGAATTGAAAGATCAGATTTATATATCCGGCGAAATTTTTTTAGAGATTACAGGGTTTGTTTTATATGATGAAGTTAAATATTCAAACTGCTTAAATTCCCCCAAGCTTATATACTGATGAAAAATGCAGGATATGCATCTGCCACCATCCATTGTAACCGGAACAACCTGCAGTGGAGAGACTCGCGCAAGCCATTTTAAGTAAAGCAATACGCGATGGAGGCTCCCGGAAGCCATTTTGAATAGAAATGTGTTTGGTGGCAGACCCATACCGTGTACCCCACCTTTTAAAGCATTGATTAAGAACAACATCTTCTAAAATGATGAAATAATTCATTCTTCGCAACTACCTGGCACCTTGCTGTATTCTAACGAGCCTTGTACCCGGAAAGTACCTGCAGGCTTATTTTTACGAAATAACTTCGATGTTTCTTCGATATTTCTTCGATCCAATAGATCGAAGTTATATCGAAGTTATATCGAAGAAATATCGAAGTTATATCGAAGAAATGAACTTCCAGGTATGAACAGCCTTATAGTGAAAAAGATTTTTGAAAAGTTGAAAATGAGTAAAGAAAGCTTGTGGGTACACACCAGGAGATGTACCTCGTTTTTGATAGAAAGATTAATGTTGGGTAATTATATAAATTGCTACAACTTTCAAGTCATAGAATAAAAATTCACCAACTAAAATGGCTTTAGCCTAAATAATTGTTTGGCGAAAGCCATTTAAATACAATTTGAAATTAGACCACTACCTGGAGGCAGTGGCAATTAACAACAATAAAAATACTACCTGCAATTTTTCACCTATGACAACTTCACTTTCTTCAGCAATTTCCAGTTCTTTCTTTTATGAATAAGGTTATACACTTTAGCATAAATAACAGGCAATAATAATAAAGTAAGTATAGTTGATGTAACTAGTCCACCAATTACAACTATTGCCAACGGTTTTTGTGTTTCGCTGCCAATGCCTGTGCTCATGGCTGCAGGCAACAAACCAATAGCCGCCATCAATGCAGTCATTACTACAGGCCGTATTCGCGATTTTACACCTTCCGATATGGCATCATCCAAATGCATTTTGTTCGCAAGATTTTTTCGGAAGACACTTATCAATATCACGCCATTCTGAATACACACACCAAACAATGCAATAAAACCAATGCCTGCGCTTATACTGAAATTGATGCCTGTTATGTGTAATGCAAGTATGCCACCGATCAATGCGAAAGGCACATTCAAAATAGTAAGCAATGCATCTTTTGTATTGCCAAATGTTATGAACAACAAAAGGAATATTGCCAGCAAACAAATCGGAACAACATGCGATAAAGTTTCGCTTGCTCTTTCTTCATTTTCAAACTCACCGTTCCAGGTTAAGAAATAACCTTTGGGCAACTGCACATTGGTTTTTACTTTTTGTTGCGCTTCTGCAATAGTGCTCCCCAGGTCTCTTTCACGGTTTGAAAATTTAACTGCAATGTATCGCGAGTTATTATCGCGGTAAATAAATGCGGGCCCTGTAAGCATTACAATATCTGATATCTCTTTCAGCGGCACTTTATTGCCATCTTCTGTCGGTACCATTAAGTTCTCTATCTTCTCTTTTGTATCACGGTACTCCTGCGGATAACGAATGCGCACATCAAATCTTCTTTCACCTTCATACAATTCTGTTGCAGCTTTACCGCCAATTGCCATTTCAATAACAGAGTTTGCATCTTCTGCATTCACACCATATAAAGCCATACGTTGCTGATCAAGCTCGATCCTGAATTCAGGCTGGCCAAGGTTTCTCAACAAACCAAGATCATCTATTCCTCTTACTGTACTTAATTGTCGCGCAACTTCTTTTGAAAGAGAATCAAGCGTATTAAAATCAGGTCCGAAAATTTTTACTGCCAACGATGCATTCACACCGGCAACAGCTTCTTCCACGTTATCACGAATCGGTTGCGAATAGTTCAACACAATGCCAGGAATTTTTTCAAGTTGTGTATTCATGCTATCGATCAATGCATCTTCAGTAATGTTGCGTTTCCATTGATCCTGCGGCAAAAGATCAACCTGTATCTGTATATCAAAAAAACCTTTCGGATCGGTTCCATCATTCGTTCTTCCAACCTGTGCTAGCGTTTGTTTTACTTCGGGAAATTCTCTCAATATATCAACCATCTTGTTCGATACAACTCTTGATTCACTTAAAGAAACACTCATCGGTAATTCAGCTTCCACCCATAATGCGCCCTCATTTAACGGTGGTAAAAATTCAGTGCCGATAAATTTTACCGAGAAGAAAGTAACAGCCATTACAACGAGCGCTATTAATAAACTTTTGTTGGGATTTTTATAGGTGATATTAAAAAGCTTTGTTACACCGCGCTCAAAAAACCGCACAACAGGATTGTGTTTTTCGCGCACATTTTTTTTGAGCAGAATACTTGATAATGCAGGCACAAAAGTGAGTGTAAGAATCAATGCGCCTAATAAAGCAAAGGCAAGTGTGTACGCAAGCGGCGAGAACATTTTTCCTTCAACTTTCTGAAAAGAAAATATAGGAATAAGGCAAGTGATGATGATCAATTTTGAAAAGAAAATTGACTTGCCCATTTCCGTTCCGGTGTTCTTGAACAAGCCAAGTTTTGCAAGCTTGTTGAATTTTTCCATGCCCACTTCTCTTGCTTTCTGATCCATCACCACGAATAAGCCTTCAACCATTACAACAGCGCCATCTATAATAATTCCAAAATCGACTGCGCCTAAACTCAACAAATTTGCCGACATGCCTTTTATGCGCATGCATATAAACGCAAACAATAATGATAATGGAATGATGATACTTACTGTTACTGTTGTGCGCCAATCAGCCATGAATAAAAACACAATTACTGTAACCAGTATGATGCCTTCAGTTAAGTTGTGCAACACCGTTTCCTGTGCATAATCCATCAGGTTAGTGCGGTCATAAAACGTATCGATCTTTACACCGACAGGTAAAATATTTTTATTGAGGTCATCTACTTTCTGATGAATAGCATCCAACACATCAGAGGGGTTTTCGCCTTTGCGCATTACAATGATGCCTTCTATAACATCAGGTTGCTTGTCTCTTGTAACCCAGCCCAGGCGCGGCTTTCCGGCTTCTTTAACCTGCGCAATATCTTTCACTAAAACAGGAACGCCCTTAATGTTGGTAACAATTATGTTTTCAATTTCATTGATGTTATTCAACACACCAATGCCGCGCACAACATATGCCTGGCCGTTGCGTTCGATCACGTCACCACCAACATTGATATTACTTTTTTGAATAGCGTTATACACATCGAGCGATGAAAGATTATACTTGGTAAGTATATCTGGATTTACATTCACCTCGTATGTTTTTTCTTCACCCCCAAAACTGTTTACATCTGCAACCCCGGGAATAGATTTGAACTGCCTGTCCAGCACCCATTCCTGTATGGTTGTAAGATCGCGGATCGAATAAGTGTCGCTTTTTAATGTGTAACGATATATCTCACCGGTTGGTCCGTAAGGCGGTTCAATTTCAGGTTTAACACCATCAGGCAAATCAACATTCTGAATGCGGCTCAATACCTGTTGCCGCGCAAATGCATCATCAACATTATCGTCGAAAATTATTCTTATGTATGATAAACCAAATGCTGAAGTAGAGCGAAGATTGATCTTACTCTGCACACTGTTCAACTCTGTCTCCATGGGAATGGTGATCAGCTTCTCAACTTCTTCCGCGCTTCGGCCAGGCCATTGTGCGATGATGATGATCTGTGTGTTGGTAACATCAGGAAATGTTTCTATGGGTGTTTTCTTATAGCTTACAAAACCAATAATGCCCATTACAGCAGTAAGAAAAAATATGAGGTAACGGTTTCGTAAAGAAAAATATATGATGCGTTTAATAAACTTGCTCATTGTAAAAAATTATTGAATCAGGAATGGTTGAATTAAAACTCTGCATTCAATGCATTGTATAAAAGCAACTGGTTTTTTGTAACCAGTTTTTCGCCGGGTTTAAGATCTCCGTTCACGAAAGCTTTTGCACCGGCAACCTGTATAAGATCTACCTGCTTCACTTTTAAACTATCGTTTGAATAATAACTCACGATATAATTTTTGCCATCATCAGTAATAATGCTGCTGAACGGAATACACATTGCCTGTTGGGCATCTTTTGTTTCCACAGTTACTTTGGCAAACATGTCCGGCTTTAAAGAAAGGTCTGCATTATTAAGCGTGATTCTTACTTTCATTGCCTTGTTTTCGGGGTCAAGTACCTGGCTTATTTTATCAATCTTTCCATCATACACTTTATCAGGAAAAGCCAGTGTTGTTACCTGCACATCTTCGCCTTCATTTACACGTGATATATCAGCTTCAAACACATTTGCCCAGATCCAAACATTCTTCAGGTCAGAAACAGTAAAGAGATTATCACTCATATCTGAGCGAATAAAATCGCCGGCATTCACTTTCTTTTCAACGATGTAACCATCAATCGGTGAAACAAGCGTATACTCACCACTTGAAGAAGAACGTGTGCCGCTGTTGATATTTAATGATGATTGTATTTTAGATTTTGCCGCGATTGCTTTCTGATAATTCTGCTTCGCTTCAATAAAATCTTTTTCACTCGCGATGCCGCTTTGATATAATGATTGCTGGTTATCGAGTTCTCTTTTTGCAATAGCAATATCTGCATCTGCACTGTTGAGATCAGCATAATTACCCGCAACATCTGCACTGCGGATTGTCGCCAGCACTTGTCCTTTTGAAACCTTATCGCCCAGTGTAACTTTTGATTCAATAACCTGCCCGCTGCTACGTGGAAATACTTTTATAATACTGTTCTCATTAAAGCTAACCTGGCCGCTTAGTGTAAGTGTATTATCAATACTGCAATTGCTTACAGTATCTAATTCAATCATCTTAGCCATTGTATCGCTTAAAACAAATTTGTCTGCAGCTTTAGGGTCTGTTTTTTGTTGATTGCAAGCGGTTAATAATGCAACCGGTAAAAACAATGCAGCAACAGGGACATATTTTTTCATATACTGTTTTTAAAAATTATTTTATAACATTAATGCCTGTTTCATAATTCAGGTTATCTGCAGCAATAAGCAGGTTAAGTTTTTGCTGCAATATTTTTTCCTGCAGGTCTTTATAATCGTTGAAGAAGTTTGTAAAATCAAGGAATGATATCTGTCTTGCTTTATAACTGTTGATCATGCTTTGATACAAAGCATCGTACCGTTTTAAAAAATCCTGTTGTTCAGAATTATCCTGCCCTGCAACAAGCATTAATTTATTGTATGCATTCACAACATCATTTTCCAATTCTGTTTCTGCATTATTCTGTACAACCTGTTGTTGCTGCAATGCTGCATTTGCCGATTGAATATTGCCTTTATTTTTATTGAACAAGGGCAACGGCAATGAAACACCCATGCCAACATAATTGGGTGCATAGTTCGACTGCCTGTCGTAATCTGCTTTTACAGTTACATCAGGATTGCGTAATGCCTGTTGATAGGTGAGCAACTGTTGCTGGTAAACTGTTTGCATCTGCTGCAGCTTATAATAAGGATTGTTTTGCTTTGCCTGGTTGATATAATAGGTAACATCTTCAGGCAATGAAAGCTGTGCCGGCGCTGTATTTGCGGGCTTTATAAAAACGGTGCCGCTAATATGCAATAATGTTTTAAGGTCGGCTTCTGCATCTTCAACATCGCTGCTCATATCAATCATATCCTGTTTTAAAGAAACAGAAAGCGATTGCAATTGCAAGTAATCTTTTTGTGAAATATTGCCTGCATCCAACTGGCCTTTCATTGCAGCTAACAATGTATTCAACTGTGTTTGCTGCTGTTTATAAAACTCATAATTGTTTAAATGATGCGCGATGGTGTAATAATCAACATGCAACTGGCTGGTTAATTTTCTTATTACATCTTCCAGTTGTAACTGGCTTATATCTCTGTTTGTTTGTGCTGCAGCAATAAGCTTTCCACGCTTGCCTGCTGTTTTTATCAGCTGGTCAATTTCTATATAATACTGCGCGCCTGGCGAGCCATCCGGCAATGTTTTATACGGAAGAAAGTAATTGTTTGCCATTACAACCTGGTCTGTATTCAGCACAGGATTATCCCAGTATTTCGCCTGGATTATTTGTGCTGAAGCTGCATCAACATTATAATGCGCAGCCAGTATGAAAAGATTACTGTCAAGGAAAATTTTTTCAGTCTCTGGCAAAGAAATATTCAATGTATCAGTGTGATTATTGCTTTGCGCGTTGGCATGTACACAAAATAACAGTGATATATATACAGGCATTAACCTGCACTTTGCAGGAAATTTTAATAGTAACATCAGGGAAAAGTTTTGGAAAAAATAAATGGAGACGATACGTTATATAATCGTCAGAAAAGAGAGCGATTAGGATTTGGGCGGTGGCGGATTTATTTCTTTGAAGAAAAGAAAATCGTAATCTATTTTATTGGGAAATAAGTATTCAAGCTGATGAACCGGTGAAGGCTTCGGTTTAAACTGCTGAAAAGAAAAAAGATTAATATCTATATGTTTTGAAAACTGAAGGTCTTTGTGCCCGTCATTCGGGTATTCAGGAAATTCGTTGGTGTGTTTCAGTATTACTTCGCCTATATATTCTGCAACAGTGTTTATGTCGTTGTCGTACGTTAAAACATTCTTTTGGCAGAACGCATCAACATCCTGTGCATAGATGCTTACATTAAGTATCTGCAGCGCAACAACAAGTGTTATAAACTTAGCAAAAGCAATTTTAGCTTTCATTCCGGCTGCAAGAGTACATTAATTTTAAAGATGTGCTTGTTAACAACTGATGAAAAAAAATTAACAACGCTTAATATAACTGTTCTTTTAAGTAATTGATTTAGGCAATTGAATTAAACGATTCAATATTTTTATACAAGATTTGTTCAATCTAATTGCTTTGCCATGGATATATTCAGCATTCTTTCTGATGAAGTAAAAGGTTTTTTTGGTATCGGTGGTTTGCTTGATATGTATAAAAGCGGCGACTACAGTAAACTGCTCACACTTGATGGCGTGTTTGCTGCTGTTTCGCCTATAATGCCTTTGATATTGGTAATTGAAATCATTCGTGCACTTGTTTACAAACGATTTAAAATAGAAGATTATAAAATGTCTTTTATAGTGTTTGTTTTTAACCGGTTTGTTTCGAGATTTATTTCCATTGCTGCACTTGCTTTTTGTATTGGCCTTTTGCAGAAATATGCAATCTTCAAATCAACATTTGCATGGTACTGGATAATTTACGGATACATTGTTTGGGAGCTTGGCCATTTTATCTATCATTACCTCGCACATAAAGTGCGTTTATTATGGTGTTTGCATTCAACACACCATGCACCGCAAAGCATGAACATGTTTGTAAACTTTTCTCATTTCTTTCTTGAAGCGCCTTATGCTGATGTTATACGAACTTCAACCTGTATTTTATTAGGCGTTAGTCCGCCGCTGTTATTTTTAATTATGTTCATTGATGGTTTTTGGGGAACATTTATTCATGTTGGAGAAAACGTAATTAAAGATGGAAGATTAGGTTTTCTGAATAATATAATTCTTACACCATCGCATCATCGTGTGCATCACTCAAAAAACCCGCAATATCTTGATACTAATTTTTGTAACCTCTTAAACATTTGGGACAGGGTTTTTAAAACATATAAAGTTGAAGACAGGGAAACTTTGCCCGTATATGGAATAACAAGAAAGATGAACCCGAACAGTTTTGTTGATGTGTATTTTGGCGAGATATTTTTATTGTGGAAAGATGTAAGAAAAGCGCCGGGTTTAATAAATAAAATGCTGTATATAATTATGCCGCCGGGCTGGAGCCATACAGGAAAACATTCAACTGCAAAAATTGTTAAAGAAGAATTTGATAAGCAACAGCAGCATGTTGTAAGCGAACAGTATGAACAAACTGTTTAGTGTTTTGTTATACGGATATTTTCTTCAACCTGCTTGCAGCTTCTTTTAATGTTTCTTCTTTTTTTGCGAAACAAAACCGCAATACTTTATCATCTTTTTTTGATTGATAGAAACTGCTTAATGGTACAGTTGTTACACCATATTCTTTTGTCAGACGAATGGCAAGCTGCATATCATCTTCATCAGAGAAATCTTTATAACTATAGCATTGAAAATAGCTTCCGTATGATGGCATTGATTTGAATCTTGTTGCCTTCATCAGGTTTTGAAAATAATCTCTTTTATGCTGAATGAATTTACCCAACGAAAGATAAGCATCTTCATTATCTAAAAATGCTGCCAATCCATATTGAACAAAACTGTTGCAGCTAAAGCAATTAAACTGGTGCACTTTTCTGAACTCTTTCATCAATGCAGGTGAAGCGATGCAATAACCAATTTTCCAACCGGTGCAATTGTATGTTTTGCCAAATGAAAAACAAACAAAACTTTTTTCAAGCAGATCAGGGTAACGCAGCATGCTCAAATGTGGCAGGTTGTCAAAGATCAAATGTTCATACACTTCATCACTTATAATAAAAATGTTGCTATTGTTATGAATGATTGCTCGTAATTGTTCAATATCATTTTCATTAATAACAGCTCCGGTTGGGTTATGCGGCGAATTAATGATAATAGCTTTTGTTTTTGCAGTGATCTTTTCCTTTACTTCCTGCCAGGGAATGCTGTAGTCAGGATATTGTAATTGAATCAATACAGGTTTGGCTCCGTTAATAATTATGTTGGGAATATAACTATCATACGCAGGTTCAAAAACAATTACTTCATCATCCTTTTCCAATATGCTGGTGAGTGCAGTATAGATTGCATACGTACCGCCGGGCGTAACAGTAATTTGTGTTTCTGCATCAGCTGCAGTGTGATAAAGCTTCTGTACTTTATCAGCAATCTTTTCGCGCAGCAAAGGCAAACCGCACATATGCACATATTGATTGTAACCTTTTTGCATCGCTGCATTCACTACAGCAATCAATCCTTCGCTCATCATAAAATCGGGAAAGCCTTGTCCAAGATTGATAGCATTGTATTCAACTGCCAGTTGACTCATTACCGTAAAAATGGTTGTACCAGTGTCGGGGAGTTTGGAATTCATAGTTTGTGTTTCATTTGTTTCAGCGTTTCAGAGTTTCATCAGTTCTTTAAAATAAAATCTAACATTAAAACTCTGGAACTATGAAACTACTTTTTATAGATCAATGCCTGAACATTTTTATCGCCCTGCACATTGTTCATCTGCCGCAAAATCCATTTGCTTTTCCATACAACAAACCTGCTTGCGGGCTGCACTGAATACGCTTTCGGATTTGGTAAACATGCAATGATCATTGCTGCTTCATTGCGCGAAAGATCTTTTGCATGTTTATGAAAATATTGCTGAGATGCCGCTTCAATTCCAAAGACGCCTTTGCCCATTTCAATGGTGTTGAGATAAACTTCAAGTATGCGTTTCTTGCCCCAAATCCATTCGATCAGTTTGGTATAAACAGCTTCCAATGGCTTACGTATGTAACGCAAAAATCCTTCGCCCTGGAATAAAAAAACATTCTTTGCGGTTTGCTGGCTGATAGTACTTGCTGCAGCGCCTGCATCCCTTCCGTTAACGTCAGGATCATTGTCCATACTTTTTGAAATTGCTTTCCAATCAAAACCATTATGCACCGGGAACAGCTGGTCTTCACTTGCAATAGCTGCAAGTTTTGCGTTGGGTGAGATTTCATTCCATGAAACATAATCTCTTTTCAAACCATAACCGCCAATCCAGTTGGTTAACTGTGTAAAAGTTATTGGCGGCATTAACCATTTACAGACGAGCAGATAGATCAATGAAAGCACAAAGCCATACACAATCACTTTAAGTGCGCGACGAAAAAATGTTTTAACCCGTGATCTTTTTTCTGCTTTCATTCAACCCGAAAATACTACGAAGATGCTTTTGCAGAAATATATTCTATATGATATTTTTTGCCGATGACATAAGTTGTTTTATGCGTAAGTCCTAACACAACACCTAAAGCCAATACACCGGCAGCAATACTTATTTTGGGAATATTATCAGAAGCGAAAAAATCATCATGATCGCTCAAAGTATTTATTGCGTTTAATAACAAATAACCGCCGCCTGCAATTTTGAATATAAGTCCATTCTTTACATAACTGAAACCTTCATCTTTTTTGGGAAAGGCTTTTATGTGGTTTACATTTATCGTCATAAAACCATAATAGATGGTATCAAGCGTATTTAATCCAAGCCTGTTGTAACCAATTTGTAATGCATAAGGCCGCAGGTACAAACTATCGTATTGTATCTTATAAATAACAGCATCTACCCATTGGCCGTTATCAAGCTGCAGCGTGATGTAGTTATCTTTAAACCACGTATCTATAACCTTGTCTTTTTTCTTGAACTGAATAAAATCTGATTGTGCAAACGATGAAGTAAAGATGAAAGCAGTGATTAGTATAAGTATGCAGCGATTCATTTTTAAAAATACAACGCTGCTTTGTAAAAGCTTGTTAAAGCCTGCCTGCATGTGCGTCTCTTATAAGAATAGTTACAACGATAGCAATGCCGAATCCTATTAAAATAACTCCCGAAATGCGGTTGATGATATGCACATTATGTGGTGTGAGCTTTAATCTTATTTTATTTGCGAGCAACACTTTGGCTGTGTCTGAAGATAAATTGAAAAGTAATGCCGTTAAAAAAACAATGAAGCGGTATTGATCGGGATGATCTACCAGTTTTGAATCTGCTGTTATAGTTGCGGTTGATGCAAACCAGAACAGGAATGAACCCGGATTAAGTGTATTCATAAAAAACCCAGAGAAAAAAATACCGGCTAAATGATGCGTGCGCAAATTATTTACCGTAAGCATTCCGTTTTCTGTTGACTGTACTTTTCGAAAGAAGAAATTATAAATTCCTAAAGCTACCAGTAAACTGCTTCCTGCTATGCCTATAACAAGTTCATGCTCCATTACAGTATCGAACAATTTTGTGAACATATTGCAGATAAGTACCAGCAAAACATCGCTGATAAAAACGCCTGCAATAAATGCATAGCCGCCCCGGTGGCCGTTGTTAAGACTCTGTTTCAGGATAGAAAAAATTACAGGGCCAACGGACACTCCTAACAGCAAGCCTAAAATTAAACCCTTCACTAATGCTTCTAACATTATGAAAACTTATGGTTTATTAATTCGCGGCAAAATAAGCAATAATTTTTTTGAGTGTTTTCTTAAAAATAAATGACTGTTGATTGAATAATAAAATTAAGAGCTGAAAGTTGTGTTGCGATGAGCGAAGTCGAAATAATTTTTTTTATTTGAATATGCAGGAACATTATTTTGTTTACATACTTCAATGCAATGATGGATTTTATTATGTTGGATTAACTAATGACTTTATTAAAGATTTTATTGCGCATAATGAAGGCAACTATGAATTTACCAATATCCGAACGCCTGCATAAATAATGTATTATGAAACTATTCCTTCATTAAATGATGCGCAAAAAAGGCAACAACAATTCAGAGGTTGGTCAAGAGCAAAAAAGAAAGCAATTATCAAGCAAAATTTTCACAAATTGCAGCTCTTATCTCAATGTCAGAATATGAGTCATAGTAAATACAAAGATTTCGACTCCGCTCAATCTTCATCATCTCCGCAACAATCATCAGTTGCAAAAAGCCCTTCGGCTCCGCTCAGGGTTGGTATTCTTGGTGGCGGACAATTAGGCCGTATGTTATTACAGGCAGCTGCTAATTATGTTGTTGAAACTTTTGTGTTGGAAAACGATGAGCATTGTCCTGCAGCACATTTATGCCATCATTTTATAAAAGGTGATATAAAAGATTTTGAAACAGTGTACAACTTCGGAAAAAATTTGGATGCTGTTACGATAGAAATAGAAGCGGTAAATATTGAAGCATTGGAAAAATTGGAAAGTGAAGGCCTGAAAGTATATCCGAAACCTTCTGCGATTAAGACAATAAAAAACAAGATCAGGCAGAAAGAATTTTATGCATCAAATCAAATTCCTTCACCGGAATTTATTATCACAGAAAATATAGAAGCTCTAAAAAAGAATGCAGGTTTTTTGCCCGCTGTACATAAAATTGGCGAAGGCGGTTATGATGGGAAAGGAGTGCAGGTGTTGAGAGATGAGTCAAAAATTGCAAAAGCATTTGATGCGCCTTCTGTTTTAGAAAAGATGGTGGATATACAAAAAGAGATTGCTGTAATTGTTGCGATGAATAATAAAAAAGAAACAGCAGTGTATCCAGCAACAGAAATGGTGTTCAACCCTGAATTGAATTTGTTGGATTACCAGATTTCGCCGGCTGAATTATCATCAACAATTGTAGAAGAAGCAAAACAGATTTCGCTGCAGCTTGTAAAAAGTTTTGACAGCCCGGGATTATTTGCTATTGAAATGTTTGTTGATAAAAATAACAAAGTGCTGGTAAATGAAACAGCGCCGCGTGTACATAATAGCGGTCATCATACAATAGAAGCTAATTATTGCAGTCAGTATGATATGTTGTGGCGAATAATGTTAGGTTATCCTTTGGGAAATACAGAAGCAATTTTGCCTTCATCTATTGTAAATCTTTTGGGTGAAGAAGGATATAGTGGCCCTGCAAAATATAATGGCCTGGATGAAGTATTAAGCATGAAAAATATTTTTGTGCATTTGTATGGAAAGACACAAACAAAACCGGGTAGAAAGATGGGACATGTAACAATAATGAGTGCAGATAGAAATGATTTGATTGAAAAAGTAAACCGGATTAAAGAGTGTTTAAAAGTAGTAAGCTGATTTATTTTATATCTTTCCTTTTCAAGAAATGAATATGTCATCTGATCAACCGATAGTTGGAATTATAATGGGCAGCGACAGTGATCTCGACGTCATGCAGGACGCTGCTGCTATATTAAAAGAGTTTGAAATCCCTTTTGAGTTAACGATAGTGTCTGCGCACCGCACACCAACTCGAATGGTTGAATATGCAAGCAAAGCTGCTGAACGCGGATTGAAAACTATTATTGCAGGTGCAGGTGGCGCAGCACATTTACCCGGAATGGTTGCAAGCCTTACAACATTGCCTGTGATTGGTGTGCCTGTAAAATCTTCTAATTCAATTGATGGTTGGGATTCTGTGCTTTCTATTTTGCAAATGCCAAACGGTGTTCCTGTTGCAACAGTTGCATTAAATGCTGCAAAGAATGCAGGTATTATTGCAGCGCAGATTATCGGTACTTCAGATAAAACGATTGCTGATAAATTAAAAAATTATAAATCAGAATTAGAAAAGTCTGTGTTAGATAAAGCAAAGCGCATTGCCAAAGAATGGCAGAATAATTTTGATGTACGGTAATTATTCTGTTACGGTAATTGTTTTCACATTTACAAATTCCATGATGCCGTGTTTGCTTAATTCTCTTCCATAACCCGATTTTTTTACACCACCAAACGGCAATGCAGGTTCACTCTTTACCATTGAGTTAATAAATACAGAGCCACTGTTTATTCTCTTTGCCAAATCAATTCCTTTATCAATATTTTTTGTCCAGAGATTTCCGCCCAAACCGTAACGCGAATCGTTGGCTAAAGCAATCGCTTCTTTTTCATTCTTTGCTTTGATTAAACAAAATACAGGGCCAAAAATTTCTTCATCAAACGCAGGCATGCCTTTGTGAACATTCATTAATAAAGTTGGCTGATAATTGCAGCCTTGAACCGTTGCGCCTAAAATTATTTCAGCACCTTTTGCAATTGATTGTTTAACCTGGTTATCTAATTTTTCAGCTAGGTCTAATCTTGCTAACGGACCAGTTGTTATTGATGCATCAAAAGGATTTCCCTGTTTTAGTTTTTGAATATTTGCCTTAACAGCATCAGTAAAATCATTCAGCACAGCTTCAACCACAATAAAGCGTTTGGCTGCAATGCAACTCTGTCCTGCATTCTGCATGCGTGATGCAACAGCAACTTCAGCAGCTTTATGTATGTCTGCATCATTTAAAACAATAAAACAATCTGAACCACCCAATTCCAGAACAGATTTTTTTACCTGTGCTGATGCAATAGCTGAAACACTGCTGCCTGCTTTTTCGCTTCCGGTTAAAGAAACTGCCTGTACAATATTGCCTGAAAGAATTTTTTCTGTTACATCTGTATCTGCAATGATAGATTGAAACACACCAATATCTGCACCTGCATCTTCAAACAATTCCTGTATGGCTAATGAACAACCACAAACATTCGGTGCATGTTTCAACAATGCAACGTTGCCCGCCATTAATGTTGGCGCAGCAAAACGAAACACCTGCCACAACGGAAAATTCCAGGGCATGATGGCGAAAACAGCGCCAATTGGCTGAAAGGCAACGAAACTTTTTTTATATTTTGTTTGAATGATCTCGTCTTCTAAAAATTGTTGTGCATTGTCTGCATAAAAATTACAGCCTAATGCACATTTTTCTATTTCGGCAACAGATTCTTTAAACACTTTGCCCATTTCATTGGTGATGAGTGTTGCCAGTTTTTCTTTTCTTTCCAACAAAAGATTGGCAACGTTTCTAAAAACTTCAGCGCGTTCTTCAAAAGGCATGCTGCTCCAGTAAGGAAAAACTTTTTCTGAGCGGGTTAACGCTGTATCAATTTCAGCATTGCTCATTATTTTGTACGCTGCTATTTCTGTTTGGTCGAAAGGAAATATGGATTTAAACGACTTCATAGTTTGTAAGCAATTTAGAATATGAAACTGAAGTTGAATGCATATACTGCAGTTGCAGTGTTGCGACCGTGTTCAATCGAAGTTCATTGGCTCGTCACCAAAAAAATAAAACTACAAACCCCGTAAGCCGGATTCTGTTTTAAGCTATCATTTATCTGTGCTGCCTACCCCGAAGCAGAGCGGGCAACTCTATTGCTTCTTTACGTGGCATTGCAACGCCCCAAGGTTTACCCTTCCGCCTGTTGCCAGCTCGGAACGTGAGCTCTTACCTCACATTTTCACCCTTATCCCAAATTGCTTCGGGACGGTTATTTTCTGCGGCACTTTCTCTTTCCCGATAAAATCGGGAAGCCATGTTTAACACATGGTGGGCTGCCCTATGCTGTCCGGACTTTCCTTTCCGATATAATCGAAACGATAGCGCGGGTTTGTAGTGCTGTAAAATTACAAAGGTTTTTTTAGTTACCGGCAGTTGATGCGTTGTGGCATCACGGTTGTGTCACTCCCTTGTACTGCATAATTGAATGGCATCAAAAACTCACTTTTCAAAAACAAGTGTTTCTGCATTTGCACCTAACTCTTTCAAAGCGTCCAGAATATTTTTAGTGAATTCATCAGGTCCGCATACATAAAAATATTGGGTCAAATCTTTTATGTTCTTCTCAAGATAATTTTTATCAATATGCTTGTTATAAAATTCTGTGTCGGGTTGATGGGTTATAATATTAAGGAAATTCTTTCCAAGCATTGCTTCAAACTCATCTCTTAAAATAATATCAGCTTCTGTTTTGTTAGAAAAGATGAGTGAATTATTTCCAATTTTACCTTGTTGTTTTAAATGCCTGAATATAGAAATGAACGGAGTAACGCCGGCGCCACCAGCAATAAAAACACCTTCACCTTTATATTCAATAGCGCCCCAGGCACTGCTTATTTCAAATTCATCGCCTTGCTTAATAGTTTTTAATTTATTGGTTAATCCTTGAGGATTGTCATATAGCTTAATGGTGAATTCAAGATAATCATCGTCGGGCAAACAAGTAAACGTGAACGGATGCTTATTGTCTTTCCAGCCTTCTTTATTTAAACTCAGATCAGTTGCCTGGCCGGGAGTAAATTCAAAACCTTCAGGTTTTGCAACGCGGAAAGTTTTTACGTTATGCGTGCGCGGAATAATTTCTTTAACGGTAACAATGTAGGTATTTTCCATAGTAATTATTACCGCTAAAATACTGCCTAAAATAACAAAGCCGCGCAAATTGCGCAGCTTTGTTGCCCGACCTGGATTCGAACCAAGACACTCAGAATCAAAATCTGATGTACTACCCTTATACTATCAGGCAATTATTTCAAATTATTTTTTTGTGCTATCCGGTAATTGCAAAGTAGAATTAGACGGTTGCTGTGTATTTGTAGGCGCCTGTTGCGTAGGAACTGTTGATGTATTGATGTTCTGTAATGTGCTGTTGTTGCTACCGCCGGCACTGGAAATAAATAAAACAGATACAATACAAAGAACTGCGAGTGCAGAAACAAATATCCATGTGCCTTTTTCCAATACATCTGTGGTTTGTTTTACACCCATAAACTGGTTATTAAAACCAGCCAACGTACCGCTTAAACCACCACCTTTAGGGTTTTGAACCAATATAATCAATCCTAAGATTATACAGATAATTACTATAAGAATAAATAAAACAAGTGTCATCGCTTAACTTTTAATTCCTCAATTTTTGCCGCAAAGTAAGCGGTTTTAGAGGGATTATTAAAACTTAATTTTTCATAAATTTCTATTGCATGTTCCGGCTTGCCTTGTTTTACCAATACATCAGCCATTGTTTCAGTTATAATTTCTTCAGATTCATTGGAATGGGCTGCAATATGCTGCACTGCTTCTTCTCCGGCAACATCAGGTTTCAATTCTGCCGGGTTAGGATTAATGCTCTTCATCTGCTTCAACCAGTCGGTAAACCTTTTTAATTGCGATCCAAGCTTGTCAGCAGGCTTATTTTCTTCCAGCTTTATGCCCTGTGATTCAAAATAATCAATACGGTGAAACGGAACATTTTCTATGGGAATTTCTGTAAGAGCAACGTCTATTGGTTTTTCAAACTCAGATGCCTGCTGCTGCAATAACGAATTTATTTTATTACTTAATATAGCTTCTTCAGCAGTGTCTTCTAAAGGTTCATTGTCCGATTCCTCATCGTATAATAATTCATCGCTTTCTTCTGCTATCGGTTCTTCAGTTTGAATATTTTCTTTCCATTTCCCTGCACTTGATTCGGTTTTTGTATTAACAGAATCGTCGTTAAGATTATAGTTCAGCCACAACTCATTCGAAAAGTGCAAAGCAGCCTTGTGTAGTGCTTTTTGCTTGTCCGCTTCATCTGTAAAGAATAGTTTTTTTGCCAGCAAAAAACTTACTGCTCCATAATAAGGATATTGCTCCACAACCTGCCTAAGCTTATCTGTTGAAACATCCGTAAGCGTTGCATTTTCAGCAAGATTGTTTAATATTCTTTCTTCAGGTAAAGCCATTAAAGTGAATGGTTTTATCAGGTGAAAATACTATTCTCTACCAGTTTGAAAAAATGTGATTGAATATCAGATCGGTCATCTGGTTAATTATATCTGTTTGCAGCTGGATCTCCGCCTGTTGCAATGAAAGCTGTGCAGAAAAATCAAAGTCTTTGCTTACGGTAAAATTATCTGTTTTGTTGTCTACAGTATTTACAGAAGTAATAGTTACAGCTACGGTTAAACGGTTGGCTGCACTTTGGTTGTTGCTTATTGCTGCGAGCGAAACATCATACCGGCTTACATAACCTGTAATTACATAGCTGGCATCATCGCTGTTTACAAGCGTTAATTTGGTGAAATTGTTTATTTTTTGTTTGACATTATCTGTTAAACGCGGGCTTAACTGCGGGTTTATATAGCGCGCTTTGTTTTCTAAAAACCCAACTTTTACGGTTTTCATTTTTGTATAATCAACAGAAACATCTTTGAAAGAATATACACCGCAGGATGAAAAAATAAACATTCCTGAAATAACAATGACCAAACAGCTAAACAATAATAGCTTTCGGCGTTTTGTATTCCATTCACCTTTCACGATTGACGATTTACTTTTTCTATTCATCAATATCATATTCTTTCAGCTTTCTGTATAAAGTTCTTTCACTAATACCTAAATCTAATGAAGCATCTTTTCTTTTGCCGCGATGTTTTTTAAGTGCTTTAATAATCAGTTCGCGTTCTTTATCCATGATGTTCAGCGATTCTTCTACTTCTTCATGATCGTGGATATCGTCTTTATGCGACAGAATAACCGGTTGTGTGCCTGGCTGAGCATTCATCGGTAAACCTGCAGTTTGCGAAGCCGTTGATAAAACAGGTGCAGCATAGTCATTTCCGTTCAATGTGTAATCGTTCTGTAAAGATTCTGTAGTGAAATTTGCAGCACTTCCCGCAAGTGAGGGGTTTTTGAGAATTTCCAGGAACATCTTCTTTAATTCTGTAACATCTTTTTTCATATCGAAGAAGAGTTTATATAATATCTCACGCTCATTATTAAACTCACCATTTTGTTGTTGTGAATGAGCAAGCACCGGCAAACGATTAATATTTTTTTCTGGCAAGAAGCGATGAAGGTCTGTTGCTGTTATAACCTGGTTAGTGCTCAATACAGATAATTGTTCTGCAATGTTCTTTAATTCGCGCACATTGCCCGGCCACGAATAGTTAATTAACATGTTTTTTGCCTCATCATCTAACTGTACCGGCGTGGTTTTATAACGCTCTGCAAAGTCAACTACGAATTTTCTGAACAACAAATTAATATCTTCCTTTCGATCTTTTAATGCAGGCACACGAATCGGCACCGTACTTAAACGATAATACAGGTCTTCTCTGAACTTACCATTTTGTGTAGCATTGTATAAATCTTTGTTGGTTGCAGCAATAACACGCACATCTGTTTTCTGCACTTTAGATGAACCTACACGAATAAATTCACCTGTTTCCAAAACACGCAGCAAACGTGCTTGTGTCCCCAGCGGCATTTCTCCTATTTCATCCAAAAAAATTGTTCCGCCGCTTACCGTTTCAAAATAACCTTTGCGGCTGTCAACAGCGCCGGTAAATGAACCTTTTTCATGGCCAAATAATTCTGAATCTATTGTGCCTTCGGGAATAGCGCCGCAGTTAACTGCAATAAAAGCATTATGTTTTCTTGTTGATAATGCATGTATAATCTGAGAGAAAGATTCTTTGCCTACGCCGCTCTCACCCACAATTAAAACACTTAAGTCTGTTGCTGCAACTTGTATAGCAACCTGTATTGCATAATTGAGCGCCGGTGAATTTCCAATTATTCCAAACCTGTTTTTTATTGATTGTATTTCTGCCATCTTTATTCCTCTGAACTTTTTAAAATTTGTTCTACTTCTTCTTTTAATACAGGCAAATATTTTATCACAATTTGCCAGATAGTTTCAGAATTTATTAGGTCGTAATCATGTACAAGTATATAGCGAAGCCCAATAATCTTAACTTTTTTTGAGATAGGAAAAGAACGTTCTAACTTGTTTAATTTATTAAGCGCTTCTCCAATAATTGCAAGTTTTCTTTCAACTGCGCTTTTTGTTTTTATGTAAGCTTTATATTCATAAAGTAGAAACATCAACGATAAAATTTTCAATATCCTGAATTGATATCTTAATATCCTCCAAATATTTAATGATATCAGGATTCATAAATTTTACCTTTTCTGCGTTGATTCGCTTCAGAAAATATTGATTTCTTACTTCTGGTTCTGAAACCAAATCAACTTTCCTGCCTGTAATTTTTTCCAGTTCGAACATCAGGTCAAAATAATCGTAATAAGGTGGTAAAAGATTACCATCATTATCATTCTTGAAAGTGAGAAGAAAATCAAAATCGCTTTCTTTATTGAAATCATTACGAACGCCGGAACCAAATAAATATAGGGTTTTAACCTGCATTTGTTCGCAGGTTTTAATTATGTCTGATAATTTATTTTTTATTACCTGGTTCATACTACTTCTTTACCACTTCACCGATCAATGTTGCCTGTGTAAAATCAGTTACCTGCACAAAGGCATAATCACCTTTTTTGTAACCGTAATCTGCTTTTGGAAAAACAATTACTTTATTCTGAGAGCTTCTGCCCATCCAATCCGCTTCGCTTTTTTTACTGTTGCCTTCAATTAAAACCTTAAATGTTTTGCCGACATCTTTACTGTTACTTTCATAAGAAAGTTTATTCTGCAACTCAACAATTTCTTTCAACCTTCTTTTCTTTACATCTTCAGGCACATCATCTTTATATCTTTTTGCGGCAAGTGTTCCGGGGCGTTCGCTGTAGAAAAACATATAACTCATGTCATAAGCGCTGCTTTGCATCATACTCAACGTGTCTGCATGGTCTTCTTCTGTTTCGGTACAAAAACCCGCAATAACATCAGAGCTTATACCACAATCAGGAATTATTTCGCGTATGCGATTCACTTTAGCTATATACCATTCACGTGTATAAGTTCTGTTCATTAATTGCAATACGCGCGTACTGCCACTTTGTAATGGAAGATGAATATAGTTACAAATGTTTTCATGTTTAGCCATTGTGTGCAGCACTTCATCTGTAATATCTTTTGGATGAGAGGTGCTGAAACGAACACGTAATGTTGAACTAACCAATGCAACTTTTTCCAGCAGTTTTCCAAAGGTCACAATTTCATCGTTGGCTTCATCCATCCAATAATAACTATCTACATTCTGACCAAGCAGCGTTACTTCTTTATAGCCACAATCAAATAAACTTTGTGCTTCAGCAACGATAGAATATGCATCGCGGCTGCGTTCTCTGCCACGCGTAAAAGGCACTACACAAAAACTGCACATATTATTACAGCCGCGCATGATAGAAACAAAAGCGGTAACGCCGTTACTGTCTAATCTCACAGGAGAAATATCTGCATAAGTTTCTTCGCGGCTGAGTAAAACATTCACTGCTTTCTGCCCGGTTTCTGCTTCTTCAATCAATACAGGCAGTGTTCTGTAAGCATCAGGGCCAACAACAATATCAACCAGCTTTTCTTCTTCTAAAAACTTTGACTTCAATCGCTCTGCCATGCAACCCAGCACGCCAACTAACATTCCAGGATTTGCTTCCTTTATTTTTCTGAATTCGGTTAAGCGCTTGCGAACTGTTTGTTCCGCTTTTTCACGAATGGAACAGGTATTAAGTAAAATCAAATCCGCTTCTTCATAATTTCTTGTAGCACCAAAACCTTCTTCCTGCAAAATAGAAGCAACGATTTCGCTGTCGCTGAAATTCATCTGGCAGCCATAACTTTCTATATAAAATTTTTTGTTGTGTTGATTTACATCATTTGCAAAAGGTGCAAATGCTTCGCCCTGCCGCGTTTCATCATGTACTTTACCTGTAGCCAAATCCAGCATGTAAAAAAATTAGTCTGCAAAGATATTGATTTGAGACAGAATGGCAGCAACGGGAAGGTTAAAGGTTTATGGTGTAAGATTTATGATATTTTGAGCGGAAGACGGGACTTGAACCCGCCGCCTTCAGTTTGGGAAACTGATGCTCTACCGGATGAGCTACTTCCGCTTGTTGATTAAACCACCGTTTTAAGTTTTGTCTTTAGCCAGCTTTCACTAATTGGTATTATCCAATTGTATTCCAGTTCTTTTTTATTGGTAACAACATTATTAAAGAATAATGTTTGTGATGCAATGAAATTATTTTCCAAAGCATAATTGAATTGCGGCCGCGGAATAACCTGCACTTTATCTTTCACCACAAAAGCAAGATTTTGCCAGTTGAATAGCTCAACGCCAAACTGTTTTTCTATCTGTTGAATAATGCGCACCGAACTATCAATGCTGCATCCGCTAACACCGGTTGCAGCTTCATCAGCCATTAATATTATAAACTGTCCAAAGAAAAGATTTGCATAACCTTTAACCGGTGTGCCGTGGCTTTTCCAATTCATAACAAGATCATTCAACATATATTCAATATGTAACGCTTCACTTAACGTAAACAAGCGGCTTGCCTGGTAAATCCACACTTTGGAATCATCGCTGAAATCTGCAGGCAATAAATGTTTGTATTCG
>Ga0206973_1058_pt1 | contig 30585 bp, 27 predicted proteins | sample Alteio_BWOrgHeat_83_FD_152927 | JGI IMG/M metagenome (GOLD analysis project Ga0206973, IMG submission 152927) | Enriched cells from forest soil in Barre Woods Harvard Forest LTER site, Petersham, Massachusetts, United States -... | ecosystem: Environmental > Terrestrial > Soil > Temperate forest >...
TTACTTTGAACAACAACTTCGGTTTTGATGCATCATCTATCAACTTCCTGCTGCTTTCGCATGCACATATTGATCATTGCGGGCTTATTCCCAAACTTGTGAAAGAAGGCTTTACAGGAAAGATATATTGCACACCAGCCACCAAAGATCTTGCAGCAGTTTTATTGATGGACAGTGCCGAAATACAGCGTGATGATACACAATTCACCAACAAAAAAAGAATTAAGAAAGGACTTGAGCCATATACACCGTTATATGAAGTAAGTGATGTACAAAATGCTGTGTCTTTATTTACCGAGGTCAGCTACAACACCTGGTTTACGATAGAAGATGGCATTGAAGTTTTATATACAGATGCCGGGCATATTACAGGCAGCGCAGCTGTGCATGTGCGTATTACTGAAAACAATATAACACGACAGTTAACTTTTAGTGGTGATGTTGGAAGATACAATGATGTTATACTTCGCAAGCCTGATGTTTTTCCTCAGGCAGATTTTATACTTATCGAAAGTACTTACGGCGATAGTTTGCACGAATCTGTCGCCAACACTCCCGAAGAATTTTATAAATGGATAAACAGAACATGTATTCAAAAAAAAGGCAAGCTCATCATTCCTGCTTTTAGCGTTGGGCGAACACAGGAGCTTTTATATTTTCTAAACGATCTTAGTCTTTCAGGCACATTGGGTGGCATCCCTGTTTTTGTTGATAGCCCGCTCAGTCTTGAAGCAACAACAGTTGTAAAACAACATCCTGAAAATTTTAATGCAGGCATACAGTTGTTATTAAAAACAGATGATGATCCTTTTGCTTTTCCTGAATTGAAATTTGTAGAAAGTGTTGAAGAAAGTAAAAGCCTGAACGACCGGCATGAACCGATGATCATTATTGCTGCAAGCGGCATGGCAGATGCAGGCCGCATAAAACATCATATTAAAAACAACCTGAACAATAGCCGGAATACAATTCTGATAGTTGGTTATTGTGAACCCAACTCATTAGGTGGGTTGCTGATGAACAAAGTAAAAGATGTAAAGATATTCGGCGAAATGTATGAAGTGAATGCAGAGGTAGGTGTTATGCGCAGCATGAGTGCACATGGCGATTATAAAGACCTTTTACATTTTTTGCAGCCTCAGCAACCTGATAAAGTAAAAAATGTTTTTATCGTACATGGAGAGTATCACGTTCAGGAAGATTTCAAAGAGAAATTGCAGACAGCAGGATTTAAGGGTGTTTTCATTCCTGCATTGCACAGCGAGTTTGACCTGGGATAATGACAGCTATAAAAATTATTAAAGGCGATATTACAAAACTGCATGTTGATGCCATTGTAAATGCAGCGAATACATCATTGATGGGCGGCGGCGGTGTTGATGGTGCCATACACCGTGCAGGCGGACCAAAAATTCTGGAAGAATGCAGGGCAATTGTTGCAAGGCAGGGCGGTTGCAAAACAGGTGAAGCTGTTATGACAAGCGGTGGCAAGCTTCCGGCAAAATATATAATACATGCAGTTGGGCCGGTGTGGAATGGCGGCAATAATAATGAGGTGCAGCTATTGACGAATGCTTATAAAAATTCATTGCAGCTTGCTGTAGAAAATGATGTAAGCAGCATTGCATTTCCAAACATAAGCACAGGCATATACGGGTTTCCAAAAGATAAAGCAGCAGCTATTGCCTTGCAAACAGTGAAAAAATTTATTGAAACAACAAACAACCTTTCAGAGATTGTATTTGTTTGTTTTGATGATGAAAATTTTAAACTGTATAACCAGCTTATGCAGGCGAATAAATAATTTTATTGGCAAAATATTTTTCCTCAATTCATTATTCACTTAAAACTTTAAACTATGCAAAGACTTTTTTTGTTTTTTATATTGATGATAACCGGTACATCATTGTTTGCACAAACTAAAATGATTTGTTGTTTACCCACTGCAACTGAAAAATTTGCAATGCTTGCCGGTAATAAAAAATTTGTAATGCAGCACGATGCTCCGTTGCCGTTTGTTTATCATAGTGAAAATGGCGCTGATATAACTTTCAAAGCCGCTGATGGTACAGATGCGCATGGCTGGATGGTGAAGGCAGCAAAGCCAACGGATTATTATTTATTCGTAATTCATGAATGGTGGGGATTAAATGATTATATAAAACAGGAAAGCGAAAAATTAGGCAACGATCTTGGTGTAAATGTAATTGCAATTGACCTGTATGATAACAAGATTGCTGCAACACCTGATGATGCACGCAAACTTGTTCAGGCAGTAAAAACAGACAGGGCGCAAAGCATAATTAAAGGCGCTTATGATTATGCCGGCAGTAAAGCAAAAGTGTTTACGATTGGCTGGTGTTTTGGCGGCGGATGGAGTTTGCAATCAGCTATTATGGGTGGAAGCAATGTTGTTGGTTGCGTGATGTATTACGGCATGCCTGAAACAGACATCAGTAAATTAAAAAGCCTGCATTGCGATGTAATAGGATTTTTTGCAAATAAAGACCAGGGCATCACTCCAAAGATTGTTGATCAGTTTCAAACTGATATGAAAACTGCTGATAAAAATTTAACTGTGTACAGGTATGATGCTACACATGCGTTTGCCAATCCGAGCAATCCGAATTATGATAAAGACGCAACAGCAGATTCGTATGCAAAAACAATTGCGTTTATTAAAGAAAGGATGAAATAATTCCAGGTTAGAAATAAATTACTCCAGTTTAAAAATGAAAGCCACAAAAATTTTGTGGCTTTCATTTTTTGCTATCAACTGAGAAAATTTCAGTACTGATATTTTTTAAATTAAATGTTGGATTAGCTCTTAATATACTTTTCAATGCGATGCTAAAACAAATTTAGGACCGTTGTTTACCGGCTTTACAACAAGCCTTCTCATCATACTCATGTCTTCATGTTCCAATATATGGCAATGGTATACAAACTGCCCTTCCTGTGAGCCATCGTATAAAATGTATTGAACAAGAAAATAGTTTATATAACCCGGCTTGGCTCTTATTACATCTTTCCATGCCATTTCATTTGGTTCAGGCAAAGTAAAAGTTCCCGGTATCGGATTGCCTGCATCATCTGCCTGCACTCTTCCTAAAATACGGAACCTGTTAAGATGTATGTGAATGGGATGCGCATCACCGGAGCTGTTCCATATTGCCCATATTTCAGATGAGTAATTGTTAACCACCTTTTCATACCGCGCTGTTCCGGTATCTGCTGAACGGGCTTCAAAATTCCATTCCGATTCATTTAGAAAATCCATTGGAAAAGCCAGGTCTTTTTGCAGCATTGGGTTTTGCCCTACGAATTTTTTATATGGTTCCGGCATCTCCTGGTAATTCGCTGCTTCAAGTATTGTAAGATGGAATACTGCGGCATTATTAAACAGGTCTGATTCTTTTGGAAAGACTGTGGAAAGCGGGTTTTTATTTATGGAGTTTGTTGTATTGATGTTGTTGCTGCAGGTTGTCAGCAATGCTTTTTGCAAATTTGTTTTGAACTGATCACTTTTATTGTAATAGCTGTATAAAGATTGCGAAGAAGTTGTTTGCTTATAAATTGAGGAAGAAGAAAAGCTTTGTAATTCATTATTTAAAGTCGCGGCGCTTACAACAGAAGATGAAACGCCATTTTCACCAATATTAAACAGCATTATATAATTTGTAAGATCATCAAAAGTTCCATCATCGCTCATTGATTCTATTTCATCATCACCAAAAGGACCGTCTGGTGCATAATTTAATAATACCAGCGAAGTGCCGGGTTCAAATGCAGAAAAGTTTATCAGCACATCTGCACGCTCTGCGGGGGCAAGCGTTAATGCTGAATTGTCGTTACCAATGTGCGGAAAATTTCCATCAGGGAAAAAACCTCCTTCGGTGCCTACCTGTATAAAGCTGCTGCTGAGTTTTGCATTGTCTGTTGTATCAATTTTACCATTTTTCCATTTGGCTATTGCAACACGGTAAAAACGGGTGTTGGATGCATTTACAATCCTGAACCTGTATACACTGTTGCTAACATTCATATAAGGCCATATCTTCCCATTTACAGTAATGGTATTCCCGGTAAATTCCGGTTGCCCTTCTTCTTCAGGTGCGTTCTTAGCGAACATTGTATGCGTAGTGTTGTAATACAAATAATTTGATTCAGTAAAAGACTTGTCTGCGATAAGAAGCGGTATATCGTGGGCATATTTTACAATTGAAGAAAAGAGGTTCTCATCTTCACCTTTTATAATATACATACCTGCCTGGCCGGTATAAACATTGGTTGCAGTGCGCATCATGGCATGATCATGATACCATAAAATTGCGCCATGATGACCTTCATACTTCGTACTGTCATTAAGTGCAAAAGGAACATCTTCCATCCTGCTTTTAATGATAGTGCGTTCCCCTTCAGGAAAAGTATTTGGATAAAAATAATGCTGGCCGCTTTTGTTCTGTTCGAATTTTCCAAACAAGCCCCATGTAATATTAACCGCTGCTGAATCAGGCGTTGGAAAATATTTTGAAGTTGGATAACCGTCATTCTGCCATGTTACATTAGCGCCATGCAAATGCACGGTAGCACTGTAATATGTTGATATATCCATGATTTTTTCATGCATCGGGTCAACGCCGTTTGGAAACATCCTGAAATCAGGATACAAAGCATCTGCAACCATAGGTGCATGAGTTGGATCATTTACGTTATATATGATCGGAACGAACGGATGCTGCTTTGCTTGTGTGTCATAAGTAGGATACAACTGGTAATTCGCCTGGTTTTGCAAAGTTTCATATATCTGGTTTACCCAAAATACTTTGGTCGGATGCGCATAGTCAGTTAGAATAACAGGGCCTGGTAAAGCAGGTTGCTGATTGCTTTCGTTTGACACATATCCCAACACCCATACAGGTTTTAAAACTTTAGGATCATCGTAAAACTTTTGCTGAAATGCTTTAATAGTTATTGTGTGCTCCTGTTCGCCGGTAAGATAAACCAGCGTTGACGTATCTAACAGTGTTTTAAAAAGATTGGATGAGCCCCAGCTCTTTATAACTGCACGTGTAATAACATTAGGCAGGTAACTGTTATCGCCCATGTTCATGTTCATATCCATGTTGGAGTGATCATCCTGCTGTGCAAAATTTTGCAAAGCGAAAAAACAAAAGACGATAGAGAAAAAATATTTCATAGCTTTTATTTTTTGTAATTAGTGTTTGGCATTCCACAATCCTTTACAGGCAAATTATTAATAAAGAGTATGTAGTTAGCTGTTTCCTGTTCTCATTTCCGCGCTATCAAAAATAATAATTCAATGGTTATAATAATAGCGGTTAAACTTCTTTCAGGTATTTTATCCATTCTATTTTATAACCTGCTTTTTCATAAACAGCTCTTGCACGCAAATTTTCATCGAATACATTCAATGTGATCCAGCGAACATTTTTTTCCTTTGCCCACTCATCTGCTTTTGCAAGCAACAATTTTCCTATGCCTTTTCCTTCAGCTTCTGACGTTACCACAATATCATTTACGTGTACATGTTGTTCGCCCGTAAAATAATCTGTTTGTATGTTAACCCGCACAAAACCCAGTGCATTATTTAATTCATCTTCAGCAATAAAAATAGAATCGTTTTCATCATTTGTTTGCAAAGCTTTTGTAAGATGATTGATATCTGCCTTAATCATTACGTCTTTTTCATTTGCACGCCAGCCAGGTAGTTTAAAGTCGAGCATTCTGCGTGCATGTTGTGCAATAAAGGTTGCGTCTGCAGATGTGGCTTTTCGTAGAATTATCATAAAATAACACGTTGTGCGATTAAAAATAATTGAAACTCAATAATAAACATTTTTACTATGTGCCTCTAAGTTACTTTGTGTGGTAAATTTTTTCTCACCATACACGAGACATAAGCACCTAAGTTTTACACAGAGAATGAAATACATCCAATCGCACAACGGGACAAGTATTTCCTGTTACAGGAGCAGCAAAAAAATAATGACGAAGATTTTAACGGGCAAAAGAGTAAAATCAAAATTCGTTAACGGGTATTATTTAGATATTGAAAAAATATTATCAAAATCAGTTTAAAGGGATACAAAAAACGTACAAAACATAGAAAATTACTCTTTTTTGTACCTCTTTAGTCTCTCTTTGGTCTCTGTTTTGTCTCTCTTTAGTATATTTAAAATAGTTACTAAAAATGTTTTTGTTCCCTGGTTTTCTTGTGCCTGATTAATCGCACGACAGGTTAAAATAGTTTACGCGTACGCAAGATCTAAGTACATTAAAAAGTATAGTTCATTTAAATTTCTTATGTTAGGCAAATGGAGCAGTTGCAAACATTTTTTGAAAACATTTATCAAAATTTCAATGATAGAAAAGTTGATTTGGTGATTAATGAAATGACTAATGATGTGCAATGGGCAAACGGAATGGAAGGCGGTTATGTTTATGGACATAAAAATGTAAAGGAATATTGGATAAGGCAATTTGTGTTAGTAAGTTCAAATGTTACACCGCTGGAAATTGATGAAGAAAACAATATCGTAAAAATTAAAGTACACCAGGTTGTTCATGATATAAATGGCAATCTTTTATCTGATGAAATTGTTTATCATTTTTTCACTTTAAAAGATGATAAGATTGCAAGGTTTGATATTGGTTAAGTATTGAGTTCATTCTTAAAAATTTTATTGTTTACCTTAGTAGCAACGATTGTAAGCAGAAGATAAAGATGAATAACGAATCAACAGTACAAGTGTTGCGATCCCGCATCGGGTGCGGGACAGGCTACACTAAGATGCCATAAAATACAAAAGCTTGTCACTAAAATAAATGACACAAAAAGAACTCCATACTCAACAATTAATCGACGAAGCCAATGAAGCGCAATGGCGGCAACACACGCGCCGTCATTTCTTAAAAGAATGTGCGATGGGTTTTGGCGGATTGGCATTAGGTTCTTTATTGCAGGCATGCGGTTCATCAATTAATAACAGTTATAATATTGCTTTTGATCCTGCACATCCGCTTGCACCAAAATTGCCGATGTTTCCTGCACGCGCAAAGAATGTAATTTATTTACACATGGCAGGTGCACCGTCGCAATTGGAGTTGTTTGATTACAAACCAGAGTTGATGAAACTGGATGGACAATTATGTCCGCCAAGTTTAGTTGAAGGAAAGCGTTTTGCATTCATACGTGGCATTCCAAAAATGTTGGGGCCGCAGGCAAAGTTTGCGCAGTACGGACAAAGCGGTGCATGGGTTAGTGATCACATGCCGCATCTTGCATCCATTGTTGATGAATTAAGTTTTTTGAAAGCATGTACAACAGATCAGTTCAATCATGCACCTGCACAATTATTGGTGCATACAGGTTCTCCAAGATTAGGCAGGCCAAGTATTGGCAGTTGGGTAACGTATGGTTTGGGAACAGAGAATCAAAACCTGCCGGGCTTTGTTGTGTTAACGAGTGGTGGTAAATTTCCTGATGCAGGTAAAAGTGTTTGGGGCAGCGGATTTTTGCCGAGTGTTTACCAGGGTGTGCAATGCAGAAGTGTTGGCGATCCGGTGTTGTTTATTAAAGATCCTGATGGCATGAACCGCGATCTGCGTAAAGCTTCTATTGATGCCATTAATAAAGTGAATGAAGAAGAATACAAAGAATATAACGACCCTGAAATTCTTTCGCGCATATCGCAATACGAGATGGCTTATCGTATGCAGATCGCTGCACCTGATGTGATGAACATAAATGATGAACCGCAATACATTCATGAGATGTATGGCACTAAACCCGGCGAAGCTTGTTTTGCCAATAACATTTTGCTTGCGCGTAAACTTGTTGAAAAAGGTGTGCGTTTTGTTCAGTTATTTGATTGGGGTTGGGATAGTCATGGCACTGATGCAAACCTTGCAATTGATATTGGCTTCATCAATAAATGCAGGCAGGTTGATAAATGCATCACTGCATTGATACTTGATCTGAAACAACGCGGATTGTTAGAAGATACATTGGTTATCTGGGGCGGAGAATTTGGCAGAACACCGATGATGGAAAACCGTGAAGGCAAACAAAATCCGTTCAAAGGAAGAGATCATCATGTGGATGCATTCACTATCTGGATGGCAGGTGGTGGCATTAAAAAAGGGGTGGTATATGGTGAAACGGATGAGATCGGTTATTACCCTGTAAGTGGCAAAGTAACTGCGTTCGATATACAGGCAACTATATTAAATCAGCTCGGATTCAACCACGAAAAATTTACGTATCAATTCCAGGGAAGACCGTTTAGGTTAACTGATGTTTCGGGAAAAGTTATACAGGAGATTGTAGCTTAAGAATAGCTGCGAGTTTTGAGCTTTGAGCCGCAAGCAAGACAGTTTTTATTTTAAACAAAGCAAGAACGAAACACGACCACTCGCACGTCCTGTCCAACTTGATTGGACATCTCATTATCGAACCTTTGAACAAAAGCTTAATTATGAGATTTCCACTTTCGTGGAATGACGATTGAAGACGTTTATTAATACCTGAATAAAAACAAATCAAGAGCTTTCCGGAATAAAAAATAAATAATATTAATATTTTTCTCATAAGATATTTTATTTATTAGCTTTAATCTCAAACCACTTCACAATAACCTTTGCAACCTCAATCAATCAAAACTTATTCAGAATGAAACAACTTTACCTTTTCATTGCACTGTCAATAATTGCTTTTAGTGCACAAAGTCAAACCTTCCAACAAAGTATTGGAGGGGCACATACTACATCAGTATTCAACTCAGTGAAGTACGATCCCAACGACAGCGGCACAATCAATGCAGGTTATGTGTATGATTCTGCCAAAACAAATGATCGCGACTGGTATCTTGTAAAGCTTGACAAAAACAAAAACATAGCCTGGCAAAAAGTTATTAGTAATTCCGGGGATGATTTTATTTATAAAGTTATCGTGTGCAAAAACGGAGATTATGTAGCTGTTGGAGTATTAACTCAAGGCGGAGTTCCAAGAGGATTTATTTGCAGAATAAATAGCTCGAATGGAAATATTATATGGTCTTCAATAACAAACAATACTTCTGCCGGTGAAATTTGTTATGACGTTGTTGAAACTACAACAGGGAATATTGCAATAGCCGCAACCGATCAGTGGCAGGGAAGTCCAAATTGTTTTATTATAGTTCTAAACGCTTCAGGTAATAAAGTATGGTCTGAGATTTCTCAATATAACGCACCAGATCAGCCATACTCTATAAGTCAGTTGCCAAATGGCAATTTAATTATTGGAATCAATGAAGGAATTGATAGCCATTATAATTTAATATTAGCTGAGTTAAATGTAAATAGTGGAACTATCATTTCACAAAATACTTACTCGATATATGCCACAATACCGAATACAGGAGTTCTTGTAAATTCATTGGCAGCATGGGAAATAAACGTAATCGATAAACAGGTTTCATTGTATTGTTATGCTTTTAATGGTTATGGAGGAACTTCGAATATGTGTGTATACAAATACAACACAACAACAAAAGAATTAGACGGAGATATTCTCTACCATACAAACGATGTAAACGCAACAGCATTTACCTATACTCCGGTTGGAAAAAATGACTTAATTATTAGTGAGTCATATGCAAATCCAACCAAAGTGTTTGTATCAAGAATTACTAATGGATATATTGTATATGATGATGTAGTTAAGGGATCGGTTATTGACATTCAAGGAATTGATACAACAGGTAATGGAATGGTTTTTTCTGGCTCAACAATTTCAAAAAGACACAATAACTCGTATAATTTATTTGCGCCAAAAACCAATCCTGCAACAAATACTTCATGTCTCATCACAAATCCCCGCAGTTTAAATTTAATTCCTTCAGAAATTATTGCAACACCTGCATCAGATATAAATTTCGTTTCCGGCGGCATTGTTTCAAATAGTTCTGTTACGTTTACAAATACTGTTTATAAAACCACTGTTATTTGTGGCGATAATACATTATCGAATTCTGCTTTTTCTGATATATCAACAACTGAATACTCAAAAGAAAAATTATTTACTGCCTCACCTGATCCTGCGACAAATATTATTCATTTCACTATTCCTTTTAGTAACAAAACATCAACGTTGGTTATTTACAATATGAATGGTGAAAAGATATTCTCGCAGCAACTAAGTGCAAACATTAATTCAAAAGATATAGATGTCAGCAGGTTTATATCAGGAATATATAATGCAGAATTGATTAGTCATGATAGCAGGTATTCTATAAAAATCATTAAAGACTAATTACCTGACTTGCTACTATATTTCATAAAAATTGTTATCATTTTAATATTCGAATAATCACAACTTTGATGATCAAAAAATTAATATGAGTTGTGATTATTTTGATATTAATATCCATGATTGAAAAGGATAAATCAATCATTATTTTATCACAAACTTTTTAAATATTCCAAAAGATCTTTCTTATCGCTATCAGAGATCTTCCAGATAACACCAATATTTGCCTTAGTACCGTCACTAAAAAGATCTTCGTCTAAAAAACGAAAAAACAAACTGTCATTGTAAGGAATACGATGTTTTGAAGGATCTGAAAGATCACTGAATTTAATAGATACATCATCCATTCTATCGCCTTTAACGCCATGGCAGGTTTTACAATTGTGAACAATTTTTATGCGCGACGCAGATTTATCAAGCATTTTCTCTCCCTGTAAATTTTTGCCCGTTGTATAAATGGTTTCACCATTTGATTTATCTGCACTGTTAGTTGAAAAAGACATTAATGGCAAAAGATAAAGCAGGCATATTTTAAACGTTTTCATTGTTGTTATTTTAGTTTGGTTAATGCCACAATGTTTAACGCAAAAGATGTGATTGATGCAATGGTGCGCACAATATGAAATGAATTCCATGGCTTCTCAAAAATGATCCGCATGTTTGACAGATCATTTCGGGATGCAGTTGAAATATTAAAGTTTGCCAATTGATTATTTAAAGGCACGTTTGCAAACATGGTCACTCCAAATACACCAATCACGTATACTAACATTGCAATTAACACATAATAAAATGCTCCAGTTTGCTGACCGCGTAATTGAAATAAAGTGATGGCAAACGCAACGAGCGAACCCATAAACGAAATAAAAAATACCGGGTTTTGGATTGCAATGTTTATTGATTGCATAGCACTTAAATATTCTTTGTTGCCCAGCTTATGTAAACCTGGATTCACCGAACAAGCGTATGCATATAACAAACCAGCAACTAACCCGGTTAATACGATTGTGATGATAAGCATAACATTTAGTTTTTTGTGTTTTTCCAAACTTTCCATATTTGAAATTGTAACACAAAACTAGACTGACATAAAGCGGAGAAATAGAAGAAAACCGACAAAATAAAGCTGGCATCAGTTTATTTTGAGGCTGCACCAACATTCCGTTCCGTGTTTGCTGGTATGTAATACCGGGATAACCATCTGCATAAAATGGCAAAATAGTTTCATCTTCATCAGCGTTTTCAAACACCAGCAGGTTCTTTACAATAAGTGCTATTTTTTTATCAGGCTCCAGCTTTTGAAACTCCATCATTGTAAGGCATTGTAATTTATCTGCCCAGGCAAGTTACAGTTTTGGTATTGATGCTTTATAAATGATACAACCATTCTACTTATTTTTGAAACAAACATCATCAATTGAATCGCAGAAACTTTGTCAAACTAACCGGTGCATCAATGGCATCGTTGATTGTAAGCAATTATATAAAGGCTGAAGGCTTAAGTGTAACAACTATTCAAATGCCTGATGCTGTAAAAATTTTATCAGGCAATGATTATGTTCCGATGCAATCGGCAGACAAAACAACCTGGTATTATCGTGATATAATTGTTAAGCTGAAAAACAACAAAGATTCAGTAACAGTATTTATTCAATCTCCAACATTGCCGGTAAAAGAAGTACAGCTTTCATGGACGTACACAACACCAAAAGAAGGAAAAATTTTAGGCGATGCATGGGAAAGAACTTATGGCGATGTAAATTTTCAACCCATCAGTGTAACAAAAAAATTGCCGTGGTATTGTGTTGAAAATAATAATAACAATACAACATGCTTTGGCGTGAAAACAGGTTGCAGCGCTTTTTGTTATTGGCGTGTTGCGGAAAATAATTTAGAGTTGAATCTTGATACACGCAACGGAGGCAACGGTGTTTCTCTTGGTACGAGAATGTTTCATGCTGCAGATATTGTTACCACAAAAAATGATAACAAAGAAAACGCCTTTGCAACAGTCCGCCGCTTTTGCAACCAAATGTGTGATAAACCAAAAACAGTTAAGCAACCTGTTTATGGCATCAACGATTGGTATTTTGCTTACGGCAATAATTCTGCTGATTTAATATTACAACATACAGCATTGCTTGCTCCGTTGGCTACCAATAACAACAACAAACCTTTTTCTGTTATTGATGCAGGATGGGCTATAAAATCTCCTTTGATGGCTGATGATTGTTGCTGGAGTGATGATTTTTCAAAGCCGAATGATAAGTTTGTCGACATGCAAAAACTTGCAGACAAGATTACTAAACTTGGAATGCGGCCCGGCATTTGGACAAGGCCTTTATGCGCGCATCATGATGATAAAAAAAATTTACTTGCGCCTGCCATTGCTAACCGTAATGATCCAAAGACACCGATATTAGATCCAACGATAGAAGAAAATATTAAGCGTATAAAAAATATTATTCAAACATACAAACAGTGGAATTATGAATTGGTGAAACATGATTATACCAGCTATGACATTTTCGGCCGTTGGGGTTTTGAAATGACTGATACAATGGCTGTACCTGGATGGCAATTCAACGATAACTCCAAAACAAATGCAGAGATTATTTTGTATTTGTACAGGTCAATACGCGATGCGGCCGGTGATATGTATGTGATTGGTTGCAATACAGTAAGCCATTTATCTGCAGGCATATTTGAGTTGAACCGTATTGGCGATGATACAAGCGGAAAAGAGTGGGCACGCACAAAAAAAATGGGTGTGGATACATTAGGTTTCCGAATGGTGCAGCATAAAAATTTTTATGAAGTTGATGGCGATTGTGTTGGCTTAACAACTGCTGTTCCGTGGGAGAAAAATAAGCAATGGATGCAGTTGCTTGCACAAAGTAGTGCACCTTTATTTATATCAGCGCAGCCTGAAGCTGTTGGTTCAGAGCAAAAAGATTTTATCAAGCAATGTTTTGCTGATGCGTCGAAAGACCAACCAATTGGAGAACCATTAGATTGGTTGGATAATCCTTTTCCATCAAAATGGAAACTTGATAATAATGTTGTTGAGTTTAATTGGGATTGATTGTGTTGTTACTTTCTTTGTTTTAGCTTAATAGATATTCAAATACTGATGGGCTGCGGGATTGAAGTGAATACCCCGCTGAAGATTATGTGCATTGGCTTTGTGGCGGAGTAGAAACGCAAAGCCCGGACTGAAGTTGAGATATAAATGGGTGATGACAGCCCCAAATTATTTTTTATCTTTCACCGAAAATAATAACGATTGAAACGAAGGCATTTTATTCAAACCACTGCATCTGCTACCACCGCATTGATGCTTGCATCTTTAGAAAGTTTTTCAAAACCACAATCAATTACAAATATGAAATCAGGATTTCAATTAAAAATTCTTGCCACCAACTGGGGCTTTGATGGGACGATTGATGAGTACTGTGCCAAAGTGAAAAAAGATAATTATGATGGCATTGAAATTTGGTGGCCGACAGAAAAAAAAGACCAGGATGAATTGTTTGCTGCATTAAAAAAATATGAGTTGGAAGTTGGCTTTCTTACGGCAGGTCATGAAAGCAATTACAATGATCATTTTAAAACATTCACGAACATGATTGATGCCGCCGCAAACAACACTGTTCAAAGACCATTATACATTAATTGCCATTCGGGCAGGGATTATTTTTCTTATGATCAGGGTAAATCATTTATTGATCATACAACACAACTGGCAAAAGCGACAGGCATTAAAATCTGTCATGAAACACATCGTTCAAGATTGTTGTATTCGTCATCTGTTGCGAGGCATTATATTGAAACCATTCCTGAACTGCGTGTAACATTTGATGTATCGCATTGGTGCAATGTAAGTGAAACATTGTTGGAAGATCAGCCCGAAACAGTTGATCTTACTTTACAACGTGTTGATCATATTCATGCGCGTATTGGCCACCAGGAAGGCCCGCAGGTTAATGATCCGCGTGCGCCTGAATGGAAGCCTGCAATGGATGCGCATTTTGCATGGTGGGACAAAGTGATTGCCATGAAAAAAGAAAAAGGAGACGTGCAAACAATTTTAACGGAGTTTGGTCCGCCAACATATATGCCTACATTGCCATATACGCAACAACCATTAGCTGATCAATGGGCGATTAATGTTTTTATGAAGGATACGTTGAGGAAAAGATATCAATAAGTTGCGAGGTTTGAGGTGTGAGCTATGAGCCAGGAATAAAAATTCAAAGAATAAAAATGCTCATTGCTTTTGCTAATAAACTTTCAACTTAATTAACTTGCCCGCAGCTCAAAGCTAATAGCTCACCGCTTTCTTTATGTCTGAATTTATTGGCCACTTACATCCTGCACTTGTTCATTTACCGATCGGTATTTTACTGATTGCTTTGTTTTTGATATGGCTTTCAAAAAAAGAAAAGTATAAAGTTTCTTACGAGGTTATAAAAATTGTTTTGCTTATTGGCGTTTTCTCTGCGCTGATTTCCTGCATAACAGGTTACATTCTTTCAACACAGGACAAGTATGAAAAGCCATTGGTGATCTGGCACATGTGGATGGGCATTGGCGTTGCTGTTGCATCTATGTTGTTATACATGAAGCTTGCAAGAAAGGAATTTGACGTCACTTATAAAATACTTGCAGTTGTTTTGCTGATATTGATTTTTGTAACCGGGCATTTAGGTGGCTCATTAACACATGGCAGTGATTATCTTTCTTTTTCGTCGCATAATAATGACACGATAAAAATTAAACCACTTGCAAATGTTGAAGAAGCAAAAGTGTACGATAGTGTTATCAATCCGATATTTCAAACAAATTGTTATTCTTGTCATAGTTCAAAAAAACAAAAAGGCGGTTTGCGTTTGGATGAATATGATATGATAATGAAAGGTGGAAAAGATGGAAAAGTTATTGAGCCGAATAACCCTGATAAAAGTGATCTGATACAAAGATTATTATTGCCGGATGAAAATGATAAACACATGCCGCCAAGAGATAAACCGCAACCAAGTGATGAGCAAATTGCTTTGTTGCATTGGTGGATAGAAAACGGAACAGATACAGCGCACAAAGTGAAAGACCTGCCGCAGCCTGAACCTATTCATGGTTTTTTATTATCACTGCAGGCAGACCATGCAGAAAAAAAATTACCGCCCAACATTCCTGCATCAGGTGTTGACAAAGCAGATGATAAAGCTGTTCAGCAATTAAAAGATAAAGGTGTTGTTGTGTTGCCTGTTGCACAAAACAGCAATTATTTAAGCGTAAATTTTGTTACGGCGACGAATATTACAGATAAAGATTTCGCCCTGTTATTGTTAATAAAAAAACAATTGGTTTGGTTGAAATGTGGCGACACAAAAATTACAGGTAGTGCTTTGCAATATATTGCTCAATGCACCAATCTTATTTTTTTACAACTCGACAATACTTTAATTACTGATAAGGGTTTGCAACAACTTTCTTCATTGCAGCAACTGCAATCATTAAATCTTGTTGGTACAAATATTACAGCGGAAGGATTGGAAGCATTAAAAGGTTTGAAGCAATTGCAATCTGTTTATGTGTATCAAACAAAAATCAAAAAAGAAGATTGGCCGCAACTGCAAAAAGATTTTCCAAAAGTGCTGATTGATTCAGGCGGATATAATGTGCCTTTGTTTCCTGATGATACAGTTGTATTGAAAGCTCCGGTGTATAAATAATAGTTTATTTCCCTTTAAAATTTGCTTTACGTTTTTCAATAAATGCCGCAGCGCCTTCTTTTGCATCTTCGGTTGAAAAGCATTCGCCGAATTTTTGTATCTCAAAATCGTAGCCTTGTTGTGTATGATCAAAATTGTTGATCGCTTCTATTACTTTTGAAATAGCTAAAGGCGCTTTTGTATGAATAACATTTAAGATCTTTTTTACTTCATTCAGCAATTCATTTTGTGCAACAACTTTATTTACCATTCCAAATTGTATGGCATCAACAGCGGAGAATATTTCTCCAGTCATAATTAATTGCATTGCACGATTCTTACCAACTAATTGGGTTAAACGCTGCGTGCCTCCATAACCGGGAATCAATCCAAGATTTACTTCGGGCTGACCAAACTTTGCATTCTCGCTTGCAATAATAAAATGACAAGCCAATGCCAACTCGCAACCGCCACCCAATGCAAAACCATTAACAGCAGCTACAATTGGCTTGGATGAGTTTTCAATTTTATCAAACACTTTTATATTCCCTTTTCTTGCTAGCGCTTCGCCTGATGTGGCATCAAGCTGCAGGAATTCACTTATGTCTGCACCGGCAACAAAACTCTTCTCTCCTGCTCCTGTTATAATAGCTGATTTTATTTCAGGGTTATTATACACTTCATCAATCGCTTCACTTAATTCTTCAATAACAGTCTTGTTCAGCGCATTTAATTTTTCAGGACGATTGATAGTGATCGTATAGATATTATTTTCTAACGATGTAAGTAATGTTTGATAACTCATTTCTTATTTTTTGGATTTCGAAGTTTATCTAATTGCGCAACATCCCATAAATCTTTGTCGCGTTTTGATTTTAGCTTCATATCAATCAAGACGTTATACGATACAAAGTTTACAGGAATTTCTTTTTCTATATAATAAACTTCTTTATTGGAATATGCTTCATTAAAAGAAACTGGTGCATCAAAGAAAGTAAGAACATCTATTGGTGCATAATACGAACCAAGAGTGATTTTGAATAATTGGGTAAAATTCTCATTATAAATTGGTGCAACCTCCTGTTCAGAATAATTCATGCAAAGTAAAGTTTGAATAAAAGCGCTACGATTTTCATTGGTTGGCTCAAGCCAAACATCCAGGTCTCTTGTATTCCTGTTATAGCCATGATAGTTTACTGCATAACCACCAACAAGCAAATATTTTAAATTATTTTTTGAAGCACATGAAAGAAAGAGTAAAAACTCATGGTCTAGAATATCCATGATGAATAATTATAGTTCTTTTATCAGATCGCTGTTTATGTAATGCATTAGTAAATTGTTGCATTTTGTATAAAGCGATAAAACGTTCTTTCGGAGTACTGTTTCTCATCCAATCCAAATGATATTCTTCCTGCTCTTCAAACGTTTTAAAAAATTTTATTTTTCTTTCAGCCATATACAAATTTAAAAACTTCTATGTTCTTTTACCCAATCCTTAATATAGCCGGCGATGTCTTTTGTGTTTGCACCGGGTGCGAACAATTTTCCAACACCCATTGTATTCAATTCTTTCATGTCATCTTCAGGTATAATTCCCCCGCCGGTTATTAATACATCATCCATTTCTTTTTCTTTCATCAATCGGATGATCTTTGGAAAAACCGTCATGTGTGCGCCGCTTAAAATGCTTATGCCAATTGCATCCACATCTTCCTGCAATGCAGTGTTTACAACCATTTCAGGCGTTTGGCGCAAGCCTGTATAAATAACTTCCATACCTGCATCGCGTAAAGCAGTTGCAATAACTTTTGCGCCACGGTCGTGGCCATCCAATCCAACCTTTGCAACCAGTACACGAACAGGGCGATTTAATTTTTCATTCATGCAACCGCTTTTATACAATCAAAAATAAGCAATGCATTAAGATTTAATAGCAGCCATCATTTCTTCACCTAAAGGTTCAATTGCCGCTTCAAAAAAATGTGTGAGAATGCCTTCTTCATTAATAAGGTACTTACAAAAATTCCATGTTGGCTGTTGTTCTAACCAACCATTTTCATCTTTGTTACTAAGCCATTCAAATATTTTATTCTGATTGGTTTCTTTTATAACAACAGATTTTTTTGCAAGTGGAAATGTAACACCATAGTTCACCTGGCAGAATTGTGCTATTTCATCATCGCTGCCTTTTTCCTGTTCCTTAAAATTGTTGGATGGAAATGCAATCAGCTCAACTGTATCTGAATATTGTTCAAACAATTTTTCCAAACCTTCATATTGATTTGTATAACCGCAATTGGATGCAGTATTTATGATGAGTATTTTTTTGTTTTTATAGGCAGACAATGTTTCTGTTTTGCCATTGTTCAATTCAAAAGGAATATTGTATACCGAAGTATTGGGTTTTACGTTGTTGCTATTCTTTAAAACTTTTGTATTCATATTATTCTTTTTGTTCGCTTTAATGATCAGTGGATAAAAAAATTTCAGAACTCTTTGTCTTAATGTCATTATAATTTATGCTATTGTTTTGCTGATTTGAAATTGAAAAGAAAGATGCCATAAGTTATGCAGTAGAAGGGAGTGACACAACCGTAAAACATCTAAGTTCATTGGCTGGTCGCCAAAAAATTATTCATCTTCATTCATCTGTTCTTTTTTATATGCCATGATGAATACTGCGCCGAGATTTTTGTACGGCGGAACATAGTCATCAAAATATTCATGATTGGAAACAACCCTGCCGATCGTTTTCCAAAGTATAGGCCAGTCAAGATCTTTCCCTTGCCTTAATTGCTCAAGAATAATATTGATCATCGGGCCATTAATAGTACCGCTGCCGGTTTGCCTTGAAGAAATGATCTGTGCTGTTGGACAAATACTCAACACTTTATTCAAACTTTGATAACCGCCGCAACTGCCTAACAGAACGAGTTGCGCAGAATTGTCAAGCTGTTCCAATGTTGAATTAAGATAGTAACTATGCCCGCGATGAATAACCATTGTGGGATCAAGATCGTTGCTGCTTAGATAATCGCACAATGCAGCCTGTGCTTCTGCATCAAGATCTTTTTCTTCATCAAGCGGCCTGTTGGAATAAATTTTTACAGGAACCCCTTTTGTGGATGAAACCAACACCCATTTTTCAGCAGAAGTTATTTTCCAGTTTGCATTACTGAAACTTCCGAGAAAATTAATAAAATCTGTTTTGCCTGTTTTATCGCCATAAAAAAATTGCTGAACAATTATTTTGCTGCTGTCATTTCGCATTGATTTATTAGGCATAAAATATACCGGCGGAATGCCCAGCGTTTTAGCTACATCAATATGATTTGTACTATCGATTGATAAAAACAATGTGTTGAGTATGGTATAAATATCAGCCGCTTTTTTATTGCCGGACTGTTGCGCCTGTTTAAGATTAGACTGAACCTGGTTTAAAATAAGATCATGAATGTCTTTATCAGTTATGCTTGCATAAGAATCAGCAACATCAACAGCATCTTCCAGCGTTGATGATCTTTCAAGTCCGTTTACAAACGCTTTCATTAAAAGCTGTGCATTGCCTTTATCCATCCGCTTTAAAAAATCATCAAGCGTATTATAATTTGCAGCCATTTTTATCCACTTTCTAAAATGATCAAACTTCACACTCAATAAAAGACTGTCGGCGCCTTTTGTTGTTTTCATTTTTTTCCAGATAAACGGATAAACGCCATGCGTATAACTGCTTGTATAAATTTCATCTTCCGTCATTACTGCGAGATAATATAATTCTTCCGGCGAAAGGTTCTCAATCTTTTTAAAGCGCACAGCATCGGGCGACTCATGCAAACCATTAATAACATTTACATACACTTCTTTTGCTTTATCAGCAAGTTTTGTCTGCATTGCCTGCATCGAAAGCGGTGTATCGCGCCTGCGCACACGATCTGCATAATCAATCTCTGTTTTTACAAGCAATGAATAATATTTGTCATCATTCTTTAATGCACTTTCAATTTCTTCAAAACTTATTTTGTGCAACATAAGATTATCCAAAAAAGGAAAATACAGTCTTCCCTGGCTCATTTTTGATATGTGCGCAATCACCTGCACAAGACTGTCGGGGTTATTTGCAATGCGTTCTGCCAGTTTGTTTGAGGCAGCAGCATATGTATACAAATCATCGGGGCGTTTGTGCGCTGCCACTACGATCAAACTATCAGCATAAGAAAGATCAGGATGCAAACTCAACACCTGCATCATACGTTCAGGATGATCAGTGCAATCTTTCAGCAATAAATAATCTTTGCTTTCATCTATGCCTTCATTGTCATTAAAACCGTAACAGTTCACCAAAATATCAGCCGCATCAAAAGAATGTTTTTGTATCTCAGGAAATATTGATTCCTTCTTTTCATCCAGCAACATACATTGCTTAAAACCTGCAATCAATTCAATTAAAGTTGATGATTTTATTTTTTGATATTTATATCCAAGCAGAAATCTTTGCAGGCTTTCATTAAGTCCACGCAGGTAACGAATCTTATCATTGTTATCTGATAATTTGCTTTGTTCAATATAATCCTGCAATTGGTTAACCTGGTTATTCAGTGCATCATTTATACGGTCATTAAGCTCATCGTTATCAGAAGGCCTGAACATATTATCAGGAGTGCCATCCCATTTATCGATCAGTTTTTGAGAGCTGTCAATTTTTTCATGAAAAAACTGGCGCACCAGCGGAACGTCTGTTTTGGTAGAAGATTGAGCAGTAGTAAAACCTATGATTCCAAAAACAAAACCTATAACCAAATAAATTTTTTTCATGTATAGCTACTTGTATAATAACACAATTTCAGTTTAAACAGTATGGTTAGCCTGACAGAAATACCGAGGCAAATTTATGACTAATATTATGCCACTTCCCTTAACAATAAGATAATATGTAGTAATATAGGCTATTGCAGGCGGGCAGATTATTTTTGTGTAAACTTTACGTTAATGAACCTCCACGAAAAGACTATTCTTATTGCTGATGATGAACCGGATATTCTTGAAATAATTTCTTACAATCTTACAAGAGAGGGTTATACGGTTTACACAGCAAAAGATGGAAATGATGCATTGGAAAAAGCGAAGCTCGTAAATCCCAACCTGTTTATTCTTGATATTTTAATGCCTTTTAAGAACGGTGTGGAAGTATGTAAGATACTGCGTTCACAGCCAAAATTTAAAGACGCACTTATTATTTTGCTTACAGCATTAAGCGATGAAACATCGCACATAAAAGGTCTTGATTCAGGTGCAGATGATTTTATTACAAAGCCTATAAGTCCGAAAGTTTTAATAAGCCGTGTAAATGCGTTGTTCAGAAGAACACAAAAAGAAGATAATGAGATCATATCTATAGGCAACGTTACTATTGATGCATCTAAATATACTGTAATGATAAACGGCCATTCTATTATGCTGGCCAAAAAAGAATTTGAATTGCTGCACCTGTTGGCAACCAAACCGGGAAGAGTGTTTTTGCGCAATGAAATTCTGGAACAGGTATGGGGAAATGAAGTGATCGTTGGCGACCGTACTATTGATGTACATATTCGTAAAATACGGCAGAAATTAGGCGTAAACTGCATCAGTACCATTAAAGGTGTAGGATATAAATTTGATTACGAACCGGATGTTGCCTTAACCCAGGCCTGAAATAAAGCTTTTATCAAAACCGCTTATTTCATTTATAAATTTGCTACCGATAACGATGTTGAATGTTCAAAACAAAAAATCTTTCGCCGGGTAACCTGTCGGTATTTACAGCATTATGCATAGCTGTTCCTGTTGGTATTGGCTTTTACTTCATCAGCTTTCAATGGCTTGATGCATTAATAGCATTTGCTGTTATACTGCTGTTTTCTTTTTTGCTTATACGTTTTGTGTTGAATGAATTTATTTACAGGAAAATAAAAGTCATCTATAAATACATTTATCAAACCAAAGCCACCAAACGCGAAGAAGTTTATTATAAATACATTCTGCCTGCAAAGAGTATTGAAGATGTGAATGAAGATGTTGAACGCTGGGCTGAACAGCAAATAGCAGTAATTGATGATCTTAAAAACAATGAACGCTACCGCCGCGAGTTTCTGCAAAATCTTTCTCACGAAATAAAAACACCCATTTTTGCCATACAGGGTTATATAGATACTTTGTTGAGTGGCGCTCTGGAGAATCCTAATATTTCTAAAAAGTTTTTGGAAAATACTTCGCGCAATGTTACCCGCATGGTTGACCTTGTAAATGATCTTGATGAAATAACAAGGCTCGAAAGCGGAGAACAAACAATGCATAAAAAGAAGTTTGTTATACAGGAAGTGATCCGCGAAGTATTTGAAACTTTATCAGAAAAAGCGAAGTTGAAAAATATTCATTGCAGTATAAAAAAAGGCTGCGAACAATCGGTTGAAGTTTTTGCAGATAAAGAAAAGATATCACGCGTTTTAATAAACCTTGTTGATAATGCTATTAAATATGGCCGGCATGATGGCCATGTTACAGCCGGCATTTACAATACTGATGAAAAGCATGTATTGATAGAAATGTCTGATAACGGTATTGGCATTGCAGAGGAACATTTGCCCCGAATATTTGAACGCTTTTACAGAACGGATGTTGGCCGCAGTCGCAATACAGGCGGCACCGGTTTGGGGCTTTCTATCTGTAAACACATTATTGAAGCGCATGGACAAAGCATGCATGTGCGCAGCAAACCCGATATTGGAACCACCATTGGATTTACATTGCCAAGGCAATAAATTTTAAACTGGCACTATTTTTAAATGTTTTAATAACATCTTCTAAAAATATGTGCATGAAAAAATTATTGCTGTTTTTGCTTTCAATATCTTTTTTTGGCTGCACTACTTTGCAGCAGGTAAGCAGTTCGTTTCCTTCAGCTTCCGGTTCACTTTCAGAATCGCAAATAATTGCCGGTTTAAAACAGGCGCTTACCATCGGCACACAAAACGGTACTGATCGCTTAAGTGCAGTGGATGGATTCTTTGCCGATGCTGCTGTAAAAATTTTAATGCCGCCTGAAGCAACTGATATTGAAAAAACATTACGCCAGTTTGGTTTAGGTAATTTGGTTGACCAGGCGGTGCTTTCATTAAACCGTGCTGCGGAAGATGCGGCTAAATCAGCTACTCCCATTTTTACAGATGCTATAAAACAAATGACGATAAGTGATGCGTTGGGTATTTTACGCGGCGGCGATTTTGCTGCCACTGATTATTTCAAACAAAAAACAACCAGCGCATTAACGGCTGCATTTAGCCCGGTGATTGCTAAATCGCTGGACAAAACAGATGCCACCAAATACTGGAGTGATGTGTTTACTACCTATAATAAATTCGCCACTAAAAAAGTACCCACAGATATTACGGCTTATGTAACACAGAAAGCAATTGATGGTATTTTTTATGAAGTAGGCCTGGAAGAACAGAAGATAAGAAAAGACCCTGCAGCGCGTGTTACCGATTTGCTGAAACAGGTATTCGGAAGCCCACAGGCAAAGGGATGATTTAATTCAAACTATGTTTTTACTTTAAGAAGAAAGCTGCAGGTGAAGAACACCAGCAGCGGCGGAAAAAATCACAAAGCTTCAGAATTATTATTTGTCAATGAATAATGTTACAATCGGGTCTTTATAAGCTTCAAGTTCTTTTAAACGATTAGAAATTTTTTCTTTCCAAACGTCTATGATTCCGCCTGCCTGGTAAGTATTTTCTTTATCGTAATTATCTTGCTCTGCTTCTTCGTCGGCTGTAGTCTTTTCATAAATTTCTTTCGCCTCTGAAAGTGTTTTTGCATTTTTTATATCACGCCTTAAAATACGTGCATATATCTCACAAATATCAAAATGACCTTGCTCATGCTTTAGTTCTGCAGTGTCGCCATCATCTTTAATCCACGATAAACTCTGCTCCATTCCCGCCTGAATCGTAAACGTCGTTTTATTGTGTTCAGTTAAAAGATGCACGTCAATACTTTTAATAATGGCTCCAAGTTTATGTGTCAACATTTTGGGAGATGCTTCACGTAAAGTTGTGTCGCTTTGTGTTGGTTTTCCTTTAAAATTCTCAAAAGCCAGGGGATGATTTTGAGACCAATAAAGTATGTCACTATTATTGGCAGCAGTTTGGGAATTAAGTTTAATAAAAATGCAAAGACAAAATAGTACCAGTTGTAGTCGTCTGTAAAGTTTAAGCATAGTTGAAAATCTGGAAGCGCAAATATTTATGTTATTAAACACAGTTCCAAATAAATTCAGGTATAGGCATTATACATTTTGCATTGTAATTGAAAGAATCTACTCTACATAAACCTGCCCAAAACCCAATATTACCATTTCAAACCTCATTCTTATAATATTCTCCCGGAAGTTTACTAATTCGTGTTTCATGTTAGTATACATGAACCTCATGTTTACTAACTCAGCTTCCATGTTTGCATACTTGATCCTCATGTTTTCTAACTCATCCTTCATGTTTGCCAACTTATGCTTTAGGCACCAATAAAAAAACGGCTACCGTTATGGCAGCCGTTTTATATTAAAACTTGCTAAGAGTATTTACATACTTACTGAACGGTATAGGTTCCGGTAACAAAATTTACATCTATGGTATACGTGCCATCTGATGAAGGCGCAGGTGTGTTGGAACCCGGTACGTCATTATCATACAATATTGTTCCGCCGGATGAGCTGGTTCCGCCATATTTATTGGTCCAGTCGCCATTTACAGGTAAGAATAAATAAGATTTACCTCCGTTTAACGGCATGGTGATCTTAAAATCGCCATTACTCATCTGTGTAAATTGCTGTGATGGTACTGGTACAGGATTATTCCATCCGCCTGCGGTTGCATCACCTACAATATACAAACTTGACGGAACAGGAACTCCTGTATACGGTGTAACTGTATAAGTGTTAGAAGCAAAATTTACAATGATCTTATACAAGCCTGCAGTTAAAGGAGCCGGTGTATTTGAACCCGGTACATCATTGTCTGCAAGCAATGTTCCACCGGAAGCACTGGAACCGCCATACTTGTGGCTCCAATCTCCATTTACAGGAAGGAATAAATAGCTCGCAGGTGCTGCATTAAGGTTTGCGATCATTCCAAAAACGCCCGGGCTTATTTGCGTGAACTGCTGTGAAGGTGTTGGAACAGGATTATTCCATCCTCCCTGGGTTGCATCTCCTACTATATATAAATTGGAAGGCACTGTTATCGGCGTTACGCTATAGCTGTTGGTTTGAAAATTAACTGTGATCTTATAAAGCCCTGCTGTTGCAGGTGCAGGTGTATTTGAACCGGGCACTTGTCCATCTTTTAATAATGTTCCGCCGGTTGCACTTGCGCCACCATATTTATGATCCCAGCTTCCGTTTACGGGCAGGAATAAATAGCTTGTAGGCGGCGCATTAAGATTTACAATCAGGCTGAATGAATAAGCATCCACTTTTGTGAATTGCTGGGAAGGAACCGGCACAGGATTATTCCATCCGCCCGGTGTAGCATCACCTACAATATAGAGGTTATCAGGCACAGGAACATAAGTTGTAACAGTTATATTAACCGGGGCAGAATATACCAATGGGTTAGTATAAGACGATCCCAGGTAACTTACCACTCTGAATTGAATACCTTTTGTTGCTCCGCCAAGCACACCCAGGTTAATTATTGCTACATTCAAATCGTTTTGAATAAGGCTTGCGGATAATGCAGTTCCGTATTTAAATACCTGCGGATTGGCAAAAGTGCCGCCAACTGTATCAACTTGTAATGCATAATCTATTTCATTGCTTCCGTATGCACTTGCATTCCAGTTAAACGATACCGCTTCACTTGAACCGCTTGTTACTGACAAAGTGATTGGGTTTGTTGAAGATGGAGTAAGTGTAATAGGCACCAGGTATGGCGTCATTGTTACGGTGATAACATTCGACTGATATTGCTCGTTGTTATTGGCGTAAGAAGATGTAACCCTTATATCCATGCCAAAGGCAGTGCCGGCAGCAAAACCAAAACCAGCCAGCATGTTGTTCAACTGAGAACCGGTAAAAGAAACGGTTAAAGGCCCATCCACTTCAAAAGACATTGCATGGGTAAAATTTCTGCCGGCAGAATCTATCTCAACAATAAATTTCTGATGTGCAGAATCAGTGGCATAGTTAGGCGATGTCCAGGTAAGTGTAAGAACTGTATTGGATGAATCTGCTGCTGTTGGGGTTATTGCCGTCACATTACTGCTTAAAGTAACTGCACTGCCATTTTTATAGTACGGCAGTTTATCCATTTTTGTACAGGCCGCAAATATTGCCGCCGCACTTACCATTATGGATAATATTTTAAAAATATTTTTCATTGTGTTATTGAATTAGGGGTTATTGTTTAATCAGAGTGATCTTTCCTTTTTGAAAATCCACATCAATTATATAAGTGCCACTTATCAATGGTGCACGAACGTTTGCACCATTAAAGTACAGGTCTGCAGATAGTGTGCTTGGATCGCCGGAAGGCTGTTCCTTTTGTACGCTCCATTGCTGATCCCATGAACCATTGTCTTCAATAAATTTATATTCACCGTCTCCAATAAGCTGTGTGGTTAATTTAAATTCAGTAGGACTGATCTCTGTAAGTTGCTGGCTGGGCACATTTGATTCTGAGATAGGATTATCCCAACCTCCTGCTACTGCACTGCCAACAATATAAAGTGTACCTGATGCCGGCGGAGTTACTTTCGGAGGTATAACATAAGGAGTTGCGGTATATTCAAGTGAATCTGATGTAAGCGGAACTGAACCATTTACCAATGCAGCTACAACTTTAATTTGAAGCATATGTTCCATCGCCGGCAACAGATTCATCTGGTTTTGCATGATATCGTTCATCTGCGAAACCGTGAATGAATAAGTGAGATTTTTACTTACACTTATCTGGTAAGGTTTGGAAAAATTAGAACCTACTGTATCAATCATTATAGTATAAGTTACATCCTGCGAGCTAACGCCGGTTGTGAACTGGTAATTGGGATTTGTCCAGTTAAGTATCAACGCAGTCTGATCCGCATTTGCATACTCCACGTTGGCAAGCTCTGTTGCGGTTAACACCGGCGGAGTTCCTCCCTGGTAATTTATTGTGCTGATATCTCTTTTGCACGATGTAAAAATGAATGCTGCCAAAAGGCTTATAACAGCAATCTTATTTATTGTATTCATAGTAATTTTTTTTAGAAAAATTAATAGCCTGAGTTTTGAATCAAATTAGGATTAGAACTTAAATCTGTTGATGGGATCGGGTAAAGATTATACTTTGAATCCACACCCGTACCTGATTGTACACCACCTTTCCATGCCCACAAATAAGTTCCCGTTGTAAATTCATTAAAGCGTATAAGATCTGTTCTGCGGCAGCATTCCCACATTAATTCTCTTCCTCTTTCATTAAGAATAAAATCAAGTGTAAGATCACTGCTGCTGATATTACCTGAATTGTCTCCGTAAGCCCTTGTCCGCAACTTATTGATGTAATCTAATGCAGTTCCTTTGTCGCCACCTTCACCACCTCTTAATACTGATTCGGCATAGATCAGGTAAATTTCACCAAGCCTGAATAAAGGAAAATCAATATCAGAAAAATTGCCCTGCGGATCTGCATGAGGTGCCGGATCTCCTGTTCTTGTTACATTCCTGAACTTGCTTGTTGAATAACCGTCTGTTGATACATCAAGTAAGCTGTTCATTACCAAATTTTGCCCGTCGGTATAAAACTGCCCGCGCTGGTCTCCCTGTGCGAATAAGCTTACAAATTGTTGCGTAATTCTTGCACAGCCCCAGCTTCCGTTGGTTCCTGAAAGGCTGCCTGGTACACCGGCAGGAGCATGCGCCAGCATAGTAGTGCCGCCGTAGGATTGTGTGTATGTACCATCGTAAGGTATAGTTAAGATAAACTCGTCGGTATTAAGGTTATTATCTGCAAGCATCAACTCTTTATAATCCGTGTGCAGCGAATAACCGGCCTGTATAATTTTATTGCAATAAGTAATGGCATCGGTATATCTTGGCTTGCCTGTGTAAACTTCAGCATTCAGGTAAATTCTTGCCAGCAAAGCCCAGTCAGCAGCCTGGTCTACCCTGCCATATTCATTTTGTTTTGGAGCAGCAAGATCAGGCTGAATAGCCACTAATTCAGAGTCAATATAATTAAAGAGGTCTGCTCTTTTTATTTGTTTTGGAATGCCTACACCAATAGGATCGTTTTCAGTAACAAATGGCGGATTGCCAAACAGATCCATCAATACCCAATATTGATAAGCTCTTAAGAAACGCGCTTCTGCTACATAATGATGAATATTATCTGCGTCAGCTCCGGTAATTCCCCTTGAAGCTAAATTATCATCTGAAGACTGCCTTATAAAGTCATTGATTAAAGTTATCTGGAAAAAAGACCTGTAGTAAGCACCGGCAACAGTTTGATTGATAGAAGACCACTGCATCTGGTGTATATCAAGCGGGTCTGTATTGCTATGATATGTCCACCCTGCTTCGTCTGTGCTTAAGCACTGCAGGTACCATAATCCTCTTAAGAAATCCGTATTACCCTCATCAGAAAGTATTTCTTTTGGAATATCGGGGCTGCCTCCCCATCCTCCCGAAGAATTATTACCTACATTACCCGGCATTGCCATGGCAAGGTAAATTTTAGCAATGGCTTCTTTATAGCCTTCAGGTGTGCTATACACCTTATCTGCTGTAAGATCATTGGTAGGTGTTAAATCAAGCTTTTTTGTACAACCGGAAATAACAGCAGCTAATAACCCGGAAGCCAGCAATAGTTTGAAAATATTATTTTTCATATTAGTATCTTAATTAGAATTATTGAAAATGAAGGTTTATACCTAAAGCATATATCCTTGGCCTTGGATAAAGATTATTATCAACGCCGTTGCTTATTTCGGGATCAAGACCTGTATATTTTGTAATTACAAAAACATTCTGAACAGTAGCGCTTAACTGAAGCGTTGCTTTATTCTTTAGTATTTGCCCAACATTATATCCTACGTTTAAATTATCCATTTTTAAGAACGAAGCATTCTCTAAATAATAATCACTTAATAATTGCTGGTCAGTTGTGCCTTTAAATTGTGTAGTCAGATAATTGGAAGAAATATTGCTTATGAAAGGACCGCCAATTGCCTGGTTAAGCCTCCCGATATTACTGTAAACATTATTATAAACGTAGTTATTGAAACTTCCTCTTAAAACAAACCCAAAGCTCCAGTCTTTATAAGTAAGGTTTGTTGAGAAACCAACGAACATATTCGGGTCTGCCTGTTTGCCTTTGTATTTATCGTCTTCATTAATGATACCATCACGGTTTACATCTTCAAACAAACCTTCAATTGCCGTTCTGATCATAAACCTGGTGATATAAATAGAAAGTATTCTTGCTATAGTTTACTGAATTTATAAATGCATACCCCTGGCTTCCTGCAATATTTGTTGAAGGGAAACCTATATAGGTTGTATCATCCGGAACTACAGTAAGGTTTGTGATAGTATTCTTGTTATATGTGTAATTGAAATTTACGTCCCAGGTGAGGTCTTTGGTTTTTACAGGTTCCAGGTTGATGTTAAATTCAACACCCTGGTTTTTCATGTCTCCAACATTGGCAACGATATAAGCTGAAAAATTAGTGCCTGCAGGCTGCGGAATATTATTCAGCAGGTTGGTTGTTTTCTTGTAGTAATAATCAATACTACCTGATATGCGGTTATGCGCGAAACCATAATCAACACCAACATTTGAAGTAGCTGTTTGTTCCCATTTCCTGTTAGCATAAAATCCGCCCGGCCTGAAGCCCTGGTAGTAAGTATCGCCAAACTGGTAAGACGCTGTTGAAGAGCTTAAAGAATAATAAGACAAATAATCATAATTGCCGATACCATCCTGCTGGCCCGTTACACCATAGCCCAAACGCAGTTTAAGGTTTGAAACAACATTGTTATCCTTCAAAAAATCTTCGTTTTTCAAACTCCATGCAAATGCAACGGATGGAAATAAACCCCAGCGGTTAGACGGGGCAAACCTTGAAGAACCATCACGGCGAATAGTTGCAGTTAACAGGTATTTATCGTCGTAGAAATAATTAGCTCTTCCAAAGAATGATATTAAAGTATGCTCGGGTTTATCAAACGGGTATTGAGGTTTGGTTATAGTATCGCCCCTTGCATCTAAATCGGCATAATTATAAGTTGTTGTTAGGTAATTATTGTAGGAATAACCTGCAAGTACATCTATATGGCTTTTAATAGAAGCAAAATCTTTTGTATAATTCAAATAAAACTCAAGCAGGGAATTTGATTTTGTTTGTTTGTAATGATCATCCCTGCCATGTCTTTTATAATCTATAGCAGAGCTGTCAGAAGTATATCTTGAACCATAACCATTTAAAGATTAACCTGAACTTAAAAGGAAGTGCAGAAAAAACAAGGTTTGGCAACCA
>Ga0206973_1061_pt1 | contig 30546 bp, 26 predicted proteins | sample Alteio_BWOrgHeat_83_FD_152927 | JGI IMG/M metagenome (GOLD analysis project Ga0206973, IMG submission 152927) | Enriched cells from forest soil in Barre Woods Harvard Forest LTER site, Petersham, Massachusetts, United States -... | ecosystem: Environmental > Terrestrial > Soil > Temperate forest >...
ATTAACTGTGAAAGAACCAAGTAATCTTTATACGAGAGATATTCCCAATGAAACAGAAAGACAAGGATTAATAAAGTCTCGTATAGGTCAAGGTGCTTATAGAAAAAGTGTATTGCATAGATGGGGTTTTAGATGTGCAGTTACCGATTATTCTAAGCATGATATTTTGATAGCCTCGCATATTGTTCCTTGGAAAACTTCAACAAATGAAGAAAGATTAGATGTGCACAATGGCATATTATTGTCGCCTACATATGATGCCTTATTCGATCAACATTTAATCAGTTTTGAAAATAATGGTAAGATCATTTTATCCAATTCCTTACTTGAAAGTGGGTACAACAAAATTGGTGTTACAGGAAAAGAGATCATAAAAAATCTATCAACCGAAAATCACATTTATCTTGAGAGACATCGAAATATTTTGGATTTGTAAAAGTTTAGCATCACCAATATCTCCGGCTTTGTATCCTTGCCTTTAATGCGGCTCATGTTATAGCTTCTCACTTCTTTACTATGCACATCGGCCATTTTTCAAAGTTATATGTTGTAATGATTGCTCATTATCTATATAATTCTTACATTGGTTAATCAAAACTTTTGAAGCATGCAACCAGTTTATCAGCAGGATAACATCCAGGACCCGCACATAATTTCTTATATGACTTTACGGAAAGCGATTGGATGGATGGGCGTTTTATTGCCGGCAGTATTGGTTTTGGGTTCGTTTATTTTAGATCATACATACGTAATTAAACCGTCGCTGAGCTATTATTACTGGACACACATGCGCAATGTGCTGGTTGGTGTTTTATGTGTTATAGGAAGTTTTTTACTGTCTTACCACGGGCCGGAGGGTTTTAAATCGTGGGATTCGCTGGCCAGCAAATCAGCCGGTTTGCTTGGCTTTTGCATCGCTTTTATTCCTACTTCGCAAAATGGTGATAATAAACCGGAAGATACTGTTCATTACATAAGCGCTGCGATTTTCCTGGCTATACTTGCAGGCATGTCGCTTTTTCTTTTTACAAAGTCGGGTGCGTACATAACAGCACAAAAGAAAAAGAGGAACAGGATATTTAAAGTTTGCGGGATAATAATGCTTGCAGCAATAATACTGATACCTGTAACCGGCCTTAACTTTATTCATAAACATATCAGTCAATTTAAACCAACGGCTATTTGTGAAACGATCGCATTGATATCATTTGGCATTTCATGGCTGGTGAAAGGGCAATTAATTTTTAAGGATAAAGAAAATGCTGCATTGATAAAAGCTTAAGTGTATGTTCACGGGTTCACGGGTTTGGATATGCCCACAGCGGATCGCCCCTTTATGATCAATTCAAAAACATTTCCGCCAGGTTAGTTCTGTATTGAATATTCTTCCGGTGTTATACAACTTACTTCCTGGGTGTATATATCTGCCATCAGGATACAAATGTAGCTTCCTTCTTTTGGAAGGACGGGAGGGTGAGGCCTGCTCATCCCGCAAAAAGCGGGACAAGTTGTTGTAGCTGCGTATTTCTTTGCTGTGCACGTCGGCCATACTGTAAATATAATCATCAGCCGCATTTTTTATTTTTGGCTGAGCGCATTAAGCACACCATAAACATTTATTTCGTTTTTATTGTATAGATGGCTTTATGTCTTTTGCAAACGATTTAATATCGTTTAAAGACGCAGTTGAATTTTCAGTTTTATCAAATTTTATTTCCAGTTGCCCCGGGTAATTTTTGATGTAGAAAGTTGTGCCATTGTTTAAGGTAAGATTGGCATCAATCGAAGTATTTATAAACGAGGCATCCCCGTTTTTGCGAAGGTGATTATCCATACATTTTTCTACTGCCCTTGTGTTATCTTTATTATAATGCGCCTCTATTGTATAATAACGATCAGATTCGCTCACCATAAGGTTAACGTTGTTGTTAAGCTGCGAACAGGAAAGAGAACAGCATACCATAAACAGGTTGCATACAATTGCCATTGGATGTTGCTTCATAAAAATAATTGTTATTGTAAACCGGTAATTTCGGTATGCCGGCAAACCTGGTTAAGCGGGGGGAATTTGTAAGACTGTAAGCGAAAATATAATACGCAGGTTAAGTTGATGCAGGGATTTGATAAACGGAAATTTATGATGCTGAGCGCAAATATTTTATTGCATTACGCAGGCAGTATTTATTACAGGATTTTATCAGAGAGGTTGTACCGGAATCCGTGGCATGCAAAAACCGCCGCACCACCATCTCCGGCTTTATATCCCTGCCTTTAATCTGAGACATGTTATAACTACATTGCTCTTTCGTGTGTACATCAGCCATAGCATACAAATGTACCTTCCTCAGAAATTTAGTTAATACCTTTATATAAGTTCATAACCTTATAAATAGCTATTATAAGTCTAAAAGCTTATAATGGGTGATAAAATAATAATTACAGCTTTGGAACGATACCGTGTACAATTATGCCGGTAAGAATAGCAAAGGCAACGCTGAGAAAAGTGCCTATCAAAATGTATTCACTTAGTTTTTTATCATCTTTTAATCGCAAAATTGATTTTGCTGCAATAAGAAACCCGATAGCTGAATACTGACCCAACAACACAAAAGTTAATATCATTGTTCTTTCCATATTGCCTATAAACCTGCCTGCTTTTACCAGGCTTTCATCCTGCAATGCTGCAGGATCAAACCGGTAGAATTTAAACAAAAATTTGATGAATACATTAGCAGGGCCCAAACACAACAGGTAAGCAAGTATATAAGTCATGTTAACAGGGTTGAGCAGCACTGCCCTGAATGCTGCCAGGTTAATATAGCCAGATGGGTTTGTGTAAATAAACGCGGCAACACCTGTAATGATGAATTGCAATAACTGGCTGATTGCATACAAGGTATTGGAAGCTTTTCGCTCCATTAAATAAATGAGCAACAACATGACCAGGCTTATGCTTAAAGAATAATAGCCGAAAGAAAGTTGCGGGCAAAATATTATGGAAGCAAATAAGAACAAAAGAGGGAGCAAGCGATTTTTCCGGCGGTGACCTTTAATATGGTAATGCATTTTAAAAAGAGGGAACCAATTGGTTTCCTTTTTTATTTTAATGAAATGCTGTTTATGAATGGTAATAGAAACCATTGCTGCAATATTTTAAGTAAATTTGTAAACATAAACATGGGTATGCAAACATTGCAAAACACAGCGTTGGCCGGAACAAAAGCAGTTAAAAGATTGCGTTTGCAAAAATTGCGTGCAGGACATACTTTTATGATTAATTCAAAAGCTCTTCCTTTAGGACAATTTTATATTGAATATCCTTCAGGCATTATACAACTGGCTGCTATGACCGAATCAAAAAGAGATTATGCAATACTAAAGGAGCTTGATGCGCAGGAGGCAACGAATTTAAGGTTACTGTATGGCTTATATTAATACCTGATGCCTGAATTGTACATTATTACGGGTTCAAATGGGGCAGGCAAATCCAGCATTGGCCCGGATTATCTCCCGGAACATATAAGGTTAAATAATGTTGTTTTTGATGGTGATAAGCTTTTTATGGAAAAGCAACGCGAACTATGGCGTAATGGTATGAGAGCACATAAAGAAGTAAGGAAACTGGCCTTTGAATTTGTGTCTCATACTTTTGACAACCTTGTTGAAACAGCCCTTTCCACCAATGCTGATTTTGTTTATGAAGGCCACTTCACAAACGATGCCACCTGGGATATACCCAAAAAATTTAAAGAAAAAGGATATTCAATCCATCTCATTTTTTTAGGCCTGGCAAACACCTCACTTTCTGAACAACGTGTACTTGACCGCACCAAAGAAGGAGGCCATTATGTTGACCCATTTACTATTGCTGATAATTTTTATGGCAACCTTGAAAAACTAAATAAGTATTATGCATTATTCAATTCTGTCAATATAATTGATACATCAGAAATTGAACATGGCTTGCTTGCAACTTTTAAAAATGGAATTCTTCAATATTCTGTTCCGGCTATTGAATTGCCAAAGTGGTTTATAGAGTATATGCCAGACATGACCGCATTGATAAAATGATAGTATAAATTGTTTTCCATCATTTCGGGCTTTGTATTCCTGCCTTTAATGCGGCTCATGTTGTAGCTGCGCTGCTCTTTTGTATGTACATCAGCCATTGCGTAAAGATAGCTGTGAGCGACGAGCCAGGTCATATTGCCCTTGCTTCTATCGCAATTTTTGGTCGTTGGCCAACAATCACAGTGAGGCCATAAAAAATCTATCAATCGAAAATCATATTTATCTTGAAAGACATCGAGATATTTTGGGGCTGTAAAGTTAATCATGCCAGCATCTCCGGCTTTGTCTCCTTGCCTTTAATGCGGCTCATTCGCCACGGCGGACAAGTTACTATAACTTCTTACTTCTTTGCTATGCACGTCTGCCATTGGATAAAGATGTTGACGTCATCTTAACAGGCAAGATTTTACCAAGCGCCGGGTATGAGGATGAAGGTGGAAGCTTTATAATGAAGAAACGGTTACTATTTTTTATGGAAGGCCGGCCTTAGATTAAATAAGCTTTGCCACCATCGGGTTTTTTTTGAGCCATTAAAGCTGTTATTGAAATTATGAACCGGGATGGAATTAAACACTTTAACTGTAACAATAAGATCTTCTTTTAAAAGTGCCAGGTCTGCATTAATTAAATCCATAGTATGTTGATCACCTGCATTTACCGTCCTGGCGTATTCAGCTTTCTTCATGCGAATGCTGTGCTGCAAATTCGAGATTTTGTAAAGCATTTGACTACTGTTCATAATAAGAGCATTAATGATAAAGAATATTTATACTATAAAAATAAAAGTGACTGCAAGGGTTGTTTTATAAAAAGAACCTGTTAGACCGTGTAAGTAAATCTAAACGGGTACTGTTTTCTTTTGCAGCAGAAACGGAAAGCTTTCTGCCTTCTATCTCTTTATTGTTCATTCCAAGCAATGCAGCTTTGGCCTCAACATCGGAGGGCATGTTTATAAAAGCACAACCATGCTGATCATTGGCTTCGCTGTTAGAAATAATTTTTACAGACGTAACAAACCCAAATTCTGAAAACATGCCTTTAAGGTCTTCTTCGGTAATGTAGAAGCTTAAATTAGATGCAAAAATATTCATACAATTAAATTAATTAGATGATCAAATTTTTAGAAGGGCAGAAACAAAAATGGAAAAGATTAGAATTTACCAGCTAAGTAAATGGTAAGGTTATCTATATGATGGTTGTACAATTCAGTTCCAGTGAATATAGACTATTAAATTGGATAAATACAATTATATTTTTGATCTGTCGTATAATGATAAGGCCTATGTGCTGCAAAAAAATGAATAGCATACTACTGAACAAACTGCCATAGCTGGCACCATCTTTATAAACAAAACACTCATTGAAATTTCACATGCCTTTTCTATTTCCAGGTCATGGCTTATGTCACATCCTAAATAAAGTAACCGGCAGGTATTTGCGATTTGTATTGTTAACATCATAAACTAAATAGGTGAAGCGGATTATAAAGCATACCTTCCTCGAATGGGTAATCTGAATATAGTGCAATTCGTTTGTTTTGAAACAACACTGGCCAGTGATCAATTTATCAGGCGATGGGAAGAATATAACAGGTCTGAAAACAGCGATATGGATGTGACTTTGCAGCAGTGTGAGGGAGAAAAGATATATAAATACCTTACGCAACACAGAGATACCGGAAATGAATTACGATTCTTTTTTTTAAAAGGGAAAAATTCTCCAAGGGTACACCGTGAACAAATAACTACAAAACAAGCGGGCGGATACCGTGTTTTACAGGAAGAAAGAACGACTGAAACGCGGGCGGACGAAAGCAAGATTTTTGTTTTCCTTACTTCGCCGCAGGTTGACTTAAATACATACAGGCAAACCGGAGTTGATGCCCAATTAAATATTTACGAAGCATATTATGAGAATTGTAAGTATGCTTACATCCATGAATTCTTCGTAAAGAATAAATATGTTTCAGCACTTACAGAGCAATTGAAGCAATTAGATTCATGCGAAATAGGAGTTTATAAAGAATGCGCGTTGCAACCTGCATAAAAATTCCAGCGATTATTTTACAAGCTTCACATTTAAGGTAGTACCATCTTTGTTGTTACCTGGTTTCAAATGTTTACTTATTTTCTTTTTTCTTTCCTGCATTAAAGATTTAGTATAGTAAAAAGCGTTCGTTCGCTTTATAATAGATAACCAGGTACAAATAATCTTTTAAAAATTAAACATGGCTTATATAAAAAACGATATGGTTTTTTTCGATTATAAATGGGATGAAAAAGAAAAGGTCAGTGAAGTGAAATCCATCGGAAATGAACAGTCGACACTTAACCGGACTGAAGGTATTGAAATGTTGAACTATATAAACAGCCTGGCTAAAACCTGGGGTTGGAAAACGGATAACATGGGTTCATTTCGCAATCTTGAAAGAATTATAAGAAAGGAAGTGCCTGAAGATATTCAAACGCATGCTGATATTTTAGCGTGGCTACAGGATAATTATACTAACATATAGAGATATGCCTGCTATATTCTGTAGTTGCAAAAATTTATTTCCTGTCGCAAAAGGATAATTTTTAATCATAACAAAAGACTATGACATATAGTGAAGCCAAGAACCTTGTTGCTACTTATTCCGGAGTGATCGGCAAACCTATGCTCAACAAAATGGTGATGCCTGATGACAGAAGGATAACTTCCCTGCTTGTATCCACTCCCTTAAAAATTAAAGAAGCCTTTAGTGCCTGGTGGTACAACGGGAACAATAATGAAAAAGCTGTTATAAGAGATAAAAAAGTTATAAATTTTGAAGTATTCCTGATGTCTTACAATCCATTTATTGAAGAGGTTGTATATTATTTGAGGCTTTCCAGATATCTTGAACTGGAAGAACACCTTTTAAGTAACTAATTTATATTAAGATGTTTTGTCACTTTCTTTGCCTTGATGCAAAGAAAGTAACCAAAGAAAAATCAAGGACAACATGATCGCTCCGCGCATTTGTCCGGGCCACGCCTCCCTCTGTGTGACATTCTTTAGCAAGGGCTAACCACTTTCTGTCTGGATTGCATTAAGTTACCTTAACTAGTTTGGAGTTGATCCTGCCGCTCCTCCCTCTGCGTAGCTGATTTATTTACTGCTTAGGTAAACGCTCCGTTAAACAGATTTTCACCTCCGTTAAACTTTATTGTTAAAAACAGGTTTTCGAACAGAGATAATTTACGATACATACTGATTATAAATCCTCCTCAAATTTTATAACATTAAAAACTATGACTATGAAAAAGGTTTTACTAACCGTAATTATTGTTAGTACATGTGTGTTTGCTAACGCACAAAGCTGGTCGCTGACAGGTAACAGTGGCACAACACAGGGAACTAATTTTTTAGGCACTACTGATGCCAAAACACTAACGTTTAAAGTAAATAACCAGCAATCAGCGTATATAGATTTTGCAGCTGGTAAAGCCAATACATCTTTTGGTTACCAGGCATTAAACGCCGGCACCGGCAGCAGCAACGCAGCTTTTGGTTTTAAGGCTTCTTTTTCCAATACTACAGGGAAAAATAATACAGCCGCCGGTGCGTATGCTTTGTATTTTAATACCACCGGTTATAGCAATATTGCAGTAGGCATTGGTGCTTTATACAGGAATACCGTATCTAATATTGTTGGCATTGGGGATTCAGCATTGTATAATAATGTTGGATTTGGTAATACAGCAACAGGTTCAAAAGGTTTGTATAATAATACTTCGGGCAGCTATAATACAGCTAACGGCTATAATACTTTATTCAATAACACAAATGGTATAAGTAACACTGCAAACGGTTATTTTACTTTATCCAACAATACTTCAGGCAGTTATAATACAGTATTAGGATCAACCGCATTAACGTTAAACACAACCGGCAGTTACAATACATCAGTTGGTACTAATTCTTTATATAGAAATGTATCAGGAACAGGCAATACAGCGATAGGTTATAGTGCCATGTACTACAATACGGCATCAAATATTACGGCTACCGGTTATGAGGCTTTGTATAATAATACCGGTACTTTTAATGTAGCATATGGAGCGTATTCCATGTATAATAACAATTCAGGTTACAGTAATGCTGCCTTTGGAAATTCTTCGCTTTACAGTAATACAACAGGTTTTTACAATACAGCCATTGGACCACTGGCATTAACATCAAATTATACAGGCAGCTATAACACGGCAACAGGTTACCGGGCATTATATACCAATAATGCAAACTACAATGTAGCGAATGGCTGGGAAGCATTATACAGCAACACAAGTGGTGTTGATAATACTGCTGTTGGATTTGCTGCACTGTATTCGCTGACAACCGGGCAATACAATACAGCAGTTGGTGATAATGCTTTGTATAATACCCTGGATTCTTATGGCAATACAGCCATCGGCGATATTGCAGGCGCTTCTTATCACAACGGTTATTACAACTGTTTTATAGGTGCGAATACAGATGTAAATGCAGCAGATTATTACAATGTTATCGCTTTGGGCCATGGTACAATTTGTACAGCACCCAGCCAGGCGCGCATTGGTAATTCTGCTACTACTTCAATTGGTGGTTATGTTAACTGGAGTAATATTTCTGATGGCCGGGCAAAAAAGAACATAAAGCAAAATGTTCCGGGACTTGCATTCATCAACAAACTTCAGCCTGTTACATATAACCTTGACCTGGAAGCAGTAGATAAAATAATACAGGGGCCGCAAAGAAAAGATTCAACAGGAAAAATAATGGCGCTTTCAAAAGTTGACGCTAATGCAAGAGCCGCAAAAGAAAAAATTGTGTACACAGGATTTATTGCGCAGGATGTAGAAAAAACAGCCAAGAGTTTAAACTATGATTTCAGTGGTATTGATGCACCTAAAAACGATAAGGATATGTATGGATTGCGTTATGCTGAATTTGTGGTTCCATTAGTTAAAGCTGTGCAGGAATTAAGTAAAATGAATGATGTAAAAGACTCTGCTATTCAAAACCTGCAGCAACAAATTAATGAACTTAAAGCTATGATTGTTTCAGGCCGGTCGATAACCAATGGTCAACAATCAATGGTTAACAGTCAACAATCTGCGGGTGCTTTAGCTCAGAATGTTCCTAACCCTTTTACCAATTCAACAAGCATCAGTTATAACCTACCTGCTTATTATTCATCAGCCAAAATAATTATTACTGATAAAAATGGAACCGCATTAAAACAAATCAGTTTAAATGCAAAAGGAAAAGGAAATGTGCAGGTTGATGCATCAACACTTGCTGCAGGTGCTTATCAATATTCATTATACATTGATGGAAGGTTAGCAGACACCAGGCAAATGATCGCAACAAAATAATCACGATTTGATTTTGAAGAGCCAGGGCAACCTGTTTGAACTTGCAGCCTTCACTGAAGAACGATAACTTACTATCAAAGCATCGTCTCGCTTAAATGAGATGATGCTTTTATTTACAGCATCTGTAACCTGAGAATTGAGATGCAATTATTTTCGTAGCATGATCATTATTCATGCTGTGCAAAAGCTTTTAAATACGGACAAATTAAAACCTGCTTTATTTATGTCAAAACCTTCCGCAAATCAGCAACTGCATTCATGATATGCAAAATTTCTCTCAACAGGATACAAGAATGAATTTTAAACCAACACCTGTGCAATAAACAGGTTACTACATAATAAAAAGCCACTACTTTTTAATTGTAGTGGCTTATCCCGCATCAGCGCGGGACAGATATTTCGATAGAGCAGCCCGGTTAGGCGATACTAACCGAAGGCTTCCATGATGAATCTGTAGATTGCATGAATACCTCCTTTTCTTTAGTGAGTTACAAATATAAAAATTCGTTGTTGAAAATATTTGTTTACAGCAAGTTAATGGCAATTAAACATAATAAGTGAGATTTGAGTTTATCCACTCTTCAGCATATGCTATAGTGAAAAATGATATCACACTACTTCAATTTCAATGCAACAGAAATAATGTTTGGTATAAACATGTCCATTCATCTTCAAATTATTCCTCCTGTACTTTCTGAATGATGATACAGAAAGGTTTTTATATTTTTGGATTGTCCCACCGCAGCTTACTGCACTTTAACCATCTTCTTTAATTACTATTTAAAAAATTAAACATGAGAAAGGTTTCAATTCTTGCAGCCGGCTTTTTATTCATCGCCATCGCCTCCAAAGCACAATGTGGTGTAAAAACAACGTGGATAGCCTCAAAAACAGAAGTGGTTAATTCTTCCGGAGATGTACAAAACAAACCCGGAACTGTTACTGTAACTACGGATGAAGAAAATATTTCAGTGGTTGCTGCGGATAGAGACGAAGAATTAACAGGTAGTATTACAGATTATGTATGTAACTGGAAAGACACAGCCAATGGCACTATCAGTTTTAAAAGTGAGATCAGTGATAAGCAAGGCAAGATCCGCCATGCAACAATAACTATTGAAGCAAAGGATGGTAAAACAACAATATGGATGGAAGCTGTAGAGGAAGAAACAAAGCTCAGGTTACCGATAGACAATTATACAGTAGCTAAATAAAAAAACTGCCCCAACATTTGTTGAGGCAGTTTACATCACATGCTAACTCATCTACAATCCAACAAACTTAATTCTCCTGTAACTGTGCTTCCAATATGGGATAATCGGTATAGCCTTTTTCATCGGGGGTATAGAAAGTTCCAAAGTCAGGTTGTGCAAGCTCTGCGCCCAGTTCAATCCGTTTAACAAAATCAGGATTTGAAATGAACGGCCTTCCGAATGCAACCAGTTCCCCTTTATCTGCTTCCAGCTCTGCTTCAGCACGCGCTGCATCATAACCACCGGAAAGAATGATCGTTCCGCCAAATGCATTACGTACACCCTCCTTAACGCTCTGCGGCACTGCAGGCGCACCCATTGCAGAATGATCCACTGTATGTATATATGCAATACCAATTTCTTTTAATCCTGCAGCCAGTTGTATGTATTGCTGTTCGGTATGTTCATCTGCACGCATATCATTAAATGCACCATAAGGCGATAAACGAATACCTGTTCTGTCTTTTCCAATGGCGTCAGCAACGGCCTTTGTTACTTCCAGTACAAAATTGTTACGGTTCGCCGGAGAGCCGCCATATTTATCTGTACGATGATTGGAAGCAGAGTTCAAAAACTGGTCGAGCAGGTAACCATTGGCGCCATGCAATTCAACGCCATCAAACCCTGCTTCAATTGCATACTTAGCGCTCTGTACAAATTCATCTATCAACACATCAATTTCATGAATTGATATTTCTTTTGGAACAGGCAAAGGCTGCATGCCTTCCTGGTCTGTATGCATTTGTGTGGTAGCTGCGGCTACTGCAGACACGCCGCGTACTATTCCTTCATCAGGAAGATTTAAAGCGTGCGCAATGCGACCGGTATGCATTAACTGCACAAATATTTTTCCGCCGTTCACATGCACTGCATCTGTAACTTTTTTCCATCCCTGTACCTGTGCCTGATTAAATAAACCGGGAATGCGTGCATAGCCCAAGCCATCAGGGGAAGGCGCTGTACCTTCGGTGATGATCAAGCCTGCTTCTGCACGAACGCCATAATATGCTTCCATTAATTCATTGGGAATATTATTAATGGCACGACTGCGCGTCATTGGCGCCATAACAATCCTGTTCTTAAGCGTATTGCTTCCTAACTGGTAGGAACTAAATAACAACGGATATGCGCTGCTCATAATTAACTTTGTTTGTAGTTTTAAAATAAATTGTATCAATCATTTATGTAGTAATATCAATGTTTGCAAAGGCATTCTTTATTCAGTTTCAGAAGAAAGTTTTACCTTTACTTGCAAAATGCAAGTGCAAACATAAATGATTACTTGCATTTTGCAAGTTATTTTTTTATGAAAAAATCAGATGAGGAATTTTGCCACCGTTCTGCCTGTGCCATCAGCATGGCATTGGATACTGTTGGCGATAAATGGTCGCTGCTAATTCTGCGCGACCTGATGTTTACGGATAAGCGCTCTTATGGAGAGCTGCAATCATCTGATGAAAAGATCGCTACCAATATACTTGCAACAAGATTACAATCGCTGGAAACAAATGGTTTGATTCGTAAAACATTTGACCCTAACAATGGCCGTCGCAGTTTATATTATCTTACTGAAAAAGGTATTGACCTTTTACCCGTTATAATAGAATTAAGACAGTGGACTGAAAAACATAATCCTGATGCAGAAGGATGTACCAATGCATTAAAGCTTACTGATAAAAACCGCAAAGAAGTTTTGGCTGCTTATAAAAAGAAATTGAAAACTGCGCATTGTATTAAATGATAGGATCATTCATTACTTTTTCAACTGCTGTTCTCACTTCGTTGGAAATAGCATTATTTACATTGTCATAGGAAGGCACACTTAAGAATAATGCCTTTGACATGATTGCTTTGTTGTTTATTCAGAAGACGTTTATACACAACTGTAATGCCAGATGTTTATTGGTTTACAACCAAAGTAAAAGTAATGCGTTGCATTTATTTATTTCTGTTACTTTCTTTTCTTGAAAAAAGAAAGTAACCAAAGAAATTCAAGCACGGATGATATTTCAACACATCCGTGCACACGCCTTGATTAAACTTTTGTAGTATTGATTTTTCAACTGTTGAGCCCTGATCAAATTTGTTGGTATAACAGTATTATTATTTTGCAGCAGATTATATTTTTTTATTTTCACGCATATTCATTGCAATATGAAAAGCAGAAGAGATTTTATTAAAACAGGCAGCCTTATTGGTGCAGCAACATTGCTTTCGCGCAATAGTTTATTTGCACAACGTACAAACGATTTTACAAGCATGCGCCCGCCGCCTGCACAAAGAAAATTTACCAGCGATGCAGTGGAAGCTGTCATCAAACAAATGAAAGCAACATTGCCTAATAAAGAATTAGCATGGCTGTTTGAGAATTGTTTTCCCAATACTTTAGATACAACTGTTTTTTACGAAGAGCATAATGGTATTCCTGATACGTATGTAATAACAGGCGATATTGATGCAATGTGGCTGCGTGATAGTTCTGCACAGATGCATCCATACATATCACTGGCGGCAAAAGATAAGAAGTTGCAACAGTTGATTGCAGGCGTTATCAACAGGCAGGTGAAATGTATTTTGAAAGATCCTTATGCCAATGCATTTTATAAAGATGAAACCAAGATCAGTGAATGGAAAGATGATCTTACCGATATGAAGCCCGGCATTCATGAACGCAAATGGGAAATTGATTCGCTCTGCTTTCCTATAAGGCTTGCATATGGTTACTGGAAAACAACCGGCGATACAACACCATTTACTGCCGATTGGAAACAGGCAATTCAATTAACGGTGCAAACTTTTAAAGAACAGCAACGCAAAAATGGGAACGGTCCTTATACATTTCAACGTATCACAGCATGGGCAACAGACGGCGTGCCATTAGGTGGTTATGGTTATCCTGTAAAACCTGTTGGACTTGTCTGCTCTATGTTCAGGCCAAGTGATGATGCAACCATTTTTCCTTTTCTCGTGCCTTCCAACTTCTTTGCAGTTGTATCATTAAAACAGGCTGCATCAATTTTGAATGATGTATATAAAGATGCAGCGCTTGCCAATGCCTGCAACGATTTGGCAAATGAAATATTCACTGCATTACAGCAATATGCAATTGTTGATCATGCACAGTTTGGAAAAGTATATGCATATGAAGTGAATGGATTTGGCAGTTTCAATTTGATGGATGATGCCAACAATCCTGATCTTTTATCATTACCTTACCTTGGCGCAATGCCTGTAACAGATGCATTGTACCAGCAAACAAGAACGCTGGTGTTATCATCTGAAAATCCATTCTTCTTCAAAGGAAAAGTTGCGGAAGGCATTGGTGGTCCGCATGCAGGTATGGATATGATCTGGCCACTTGGAATTATTACACGTGCACTCACAAGTACTGATGATAATGAGATCACATATGCCATCAAAACGTTGATTGCAACACATGTAGGCACGGGTTTTATGCACGAGAGTTTTCATAAAGATGATCCCACAAAATTTACACGCAAATGGTTTGCATGGGCAAACACTTTATTTGGCGAAATGATAATGAACGTGCAGGAAAACAAACCAGCATTGCTTCAAGCGATTTAGAAGTTATTTTTTGGGTGACTGGCAAATGAACTTCGATTGAGTCCGCAGCGGCGGATCACTCCCTTGTATTGTGTATCGTTGAGCAGCTTTGATTTCCATTCATAATATTATTTATTAAATGAATTACGCACATATTTGCCTGCGTCAATTTTTACAGACATTTGCTGAACCTTACAGCTATAAACTCAATGGATATGATCAAAAGCATCTCTTTATTTCTTATTGTATTGATCTCTCTTCAAACAACGAAGGCGCAGGATCTATATATGCCGCGCAACATTAAAAATGCATACGCAAAAGGCACACGTTCTGCAACCGGCGCGCCGGGAGCAAACTATTGGCAGAACACAGGTGTGTATGATATTAATGTTACAGTGCATGCAGACACGCGTTCTATTTCAGGCGCTGAAAAAATTGCGTATTCAAATAACAGTCCGGATACTTTAAAAACATTTACTATTCGTTTTGTAAATAATCTACATAAGCCCGGCGCACCGCGTTCAGGTTTTTATGGATCGGATTTTCTTACATCAGGTTTGCACATCTCCTCGTTCAAAATAAATGGTGAAGTGTATAATGTAAACAGCGATGGTTGGGGAACAGTGAATGATGTGCGTTTAAATTCAGTAATGCTTCCGCATACAACTGCAACACTGGAAATTGAATGGGATTATCCTTTATCAAAACAAAGCGGAAGAGAAGGCCAGATCGATTCAACAACATTTTATTGCGCGTATAGTTATCCGCGTGTTTCTGTGTATGATGATTACAACGGTTGGGATAGAATTCCACACAGCGACCGCCAGGAGTTTTATAACGACTTCAATGATTATACTTTGAATGTAACTGCGCCAAAGAATTTTGTTGTTTGGGCAACAGGTGATCTTTTAAATCCAGATGAAGTATTGCAAGTCACACCCGCTCAGCGTTTGAAAGCTTCTTATACTTCAGACAACGTGATTCATATTGCAGGCTTTGATGAAATGCAACAGGGAAAGATCACACAACAAAATGACTGGAATACATGGAAGTTTAAAGCTTCTCATATTACCGATGTGTGTTTTGCTGTAAGCAAAAATTATGTGTGGGATGCAGCAAGTGTAATTGTTGATACGAAGAATAATCGTCGTGCAAGTGTGCAGAGCGCTTATAACGATACATCAAAAGATTTTCATTCTTACACAAAATGGGCACAACATTCTTTAAGTTATTTCTCTACACAATGGCCTGGTGTTCCTTATCCTTTTTCAAAGATGACAAACTTCCAGGGTTATGCTGATATGGAATACCCGATGATGATAAACGATGCCACTACAAAGAATTTGAGCTTCGCACAAATGGTGGAAGACCATGAAATAGCGCATACTTATTTTCCTTTTTATATGGGCATCAATGAAACGCGTTACGCATACATGGATGAAGGTTGGGCAACCACATGGGAGTATTTGATCGGCATTGATGAAGTAGGAAAAAATGTTGCAGATTCTGTTTATAGAAATTTCAGGATAAGAAGATACATCAACGATGCTTCAACAGAAGAAGATCAACCAATCATTACTATGTCGACGCAAGTAAGCGGTGCAGGTTATGGAAATAATTCTTATGGCAAAGCATCTTTATCTTATCTCGCTTTGAAAGATATGTTAGGCGATGATCTGTTTAAAAAAGCACTGCATAACTATATGAATAACTGGAATGGTAAACATCCTATTCCGTGGGATTATTTTTATTCCATCAACACAGGTTCAGGACAAAACTTAAACTGGTTTTGGGACAACTGGTTCTTCAGCAATAATTATATTGATCTGAAAATATCAAATGTTCAATCAAAAAGTAAAAAGACAATTATTTTAATTAATAATGTTGGCGGGTTTGCCATTCCGTTTGATGTTGTGCTTACTACAAAAGATGGACAACAAAAAACACAACATTTTACACCTGCTGTATGGAAGGATAATCAAAAACAAATTACTGTTACAATAGAAAATAAAGATGCGCTTTCATCGGTAAAAATTGATGGTGGTATTTTTATGGATGCAACGCCTTCTGATAATGTTTTGCAGTTGTGATAGCAAAACATAATTATTGATTAAACATCAACAGTAGTTATATTTTTAATGGCTTTGGCTAATGTTAGCTAAAGCCATTTTTTATTAGATTAATAAGTTGTGATTTTATATCTTTTGTTACTTTCTTTACCTCAAGTAACAAAGTTGTGATTGAATTATTCCTTAATGTTTTGTTCTTTCTGTTCTTTTGTCTTGACACAAAAGAACCAAAAAGTCAAGGACGGCATGATCGCTCCGCGCATCCGTCCGTGCCACGCCTCCCTCTGTGTAGCTGATTTATTTATTGCAGCTTGCTTTAAAAGCAATTATTACTTATGAAGTTTGTTTCTTTATAAACCTCAAACTATTCTGGTTTCATTTGTGCACTGACGCTGCCATGAAAAGCTGCAGCACAAGGGAGTGACACAACGAAGTCTAACCGGAATTCCTTTGCCTGTAACCAAAAAAAATAATTCAAACAGCTTCTTAAAGAGTGGCAATTAATTCTTCTACTCAACAGCAATTTTTGTAAAAGATTATTGAAGGTGCTGTTTCCAAAAAAAATTTGGCACACGACTAAACTGCTTTAGAAAAATAAAAAAACAACTATGTCAACAATTCATTCTTCATGGGCTGAAACACCTATACAACTAACTGACAGCCTTAACGATGCCGTATGGCAAAATGCCGGGCAGATGATGATTCCCGGCGGATTTCTGCTTGCAAAAAATGATGGCGAATTTTTATATGCAGCTATAGACCTTACACAAGATCCGGGCAACGATCCTCCGGACGGAGATTATTTCTGGTTTACGTTTGACACCAACCGTAATGGTGTTATTAATCCAATGGTTGATATTAATTACGGTGTTCATTACGGTAACCCTGATGATCTTGGTAAACAATATTATCTCGGGCCTGGTATGTGGACGGGCATTACTTCTGAAACCATTTCAGGTTGCAAACAAACATTTGAATCTTCACCTAATCTTCCTACTGCACACCGCGTTTGGAAATTACGTTTTAAACTAAGCGATATACATGTAAGCTTACATCCATCATTGCCTTTCAGATGGTGGCACCCTTTTACAAAATTTGGTATACGCGTAAACTCTGATACACCATCTTTCACGTATGATACACCAAATGATTTCTTCGAAAATTTCTCGCGCCTTCATACAATGTATTTCTCGCGCAAACCGAGTATATCTTCAACATTGCTTGGCCCTGTTATGGGAAGCGTGGGATTAATTCCAACCACACAAATTGATACAACATCAGGCCGCGCTACAACAGCTTCAGGCTATTATGTATTTGTTGAAAATGCAGCATTTGGCGGCACATTAAACATCATCGGCAACCGCACACAATTGCAGGCCTTAACTGCAGCGGGCGCTGTAAAATATAAAGTAAACCACAGGCAGGGGACATCAGGTAGTTTTAACCCATTAATAAGCAACTGGTATAATTATGAATGGACAGGCTCAACTTATACATTGGTTTCATTTTCGCCTGATTCATCTGATAATTATTCAATGCCGAATCCTTTTGTTGATTATTCGATTGATGACCTGTTGATCCAGTTTGATTCAAACACTTTATCAAAAGGCATTCATCAATTCCAGGTTGTGTTTTATGATGCTTTCGATGCAGTCGTTGCAGCTCCTGCGCAAACACTTACTTTGTTCATTGATAATAATGCGCCACAGGCTTCTATTAATTCAATTCAACATGACGGTGCAGAAGTTAATGTTTGTTCAATCGTTTATCTTGACAGCGATACAGATGGACTTGTGTTCAACATTACTGCATCTGATCCTGATGGCAATGTAGAAAGCTATGCATTAGATGCAGGCTGGGGAAATAATCAAAGTGAAACAATTGTTTCAGACAGCTATTCGCCAATAACCATGGGCAATTCATGGAACGGTGTTACCAATCTTGTTACACCTTCTTCCGGTGTTTGGGTGCCTGAAGAAACCTGCGCTTATGGTTTTACTTTAACTGCATGGGCGCGTACTACCAACGGTTACAGCGCTTATATTTATTACAACCAGGTTAGTAAATATATCACACTGATATTTCCATAATAAATATAATCAATTGCATAAAAAAACCTTCTCGTAAACAGAGAAGGTTTTTTGTTTTATAAATAAGATTTACGCAATATTATTTGCCTAATTTCTTCTTTAGATTTTTATCGAGTTCATCCAAAAATTCTTCAGTATACAAATAATCTGTGCCGTGTTCAACTTTAGGTTTTATAGTGATGGCAAGATCTTTTGTCATCTTACCGCTTTCAACTGTTTCAATACAAACTGCTTCTAATGCGTGACAAAAATCGATCAACTCCTGGTTGTTATCCAGCTTGCCGCGAAACTCCAGACCACGTGTCCAAGCAAAGATGGATGCAATAGGATTGGTTGATGTTGGCCTGCCTTTCTGATGTTCACGATAGTGGCGTGTTACAGTGCCATGTGCTGCTTCAGCTTCCATTGTTTTGCCGTCAGGTGTAACAAGTGTTGACGTCATCAAACCTAAGCTGCCAAAGCCTTGTGCCACCGTATCGCTTTGCACATCGCCATCATAATTTTTACATGCCCAAACAAAATCGCCGTGCCATTTTAATGCGCTTGCAACCATATCATCAATTAAACGATGTTCATATGTAATGCCTGCTTCATCAAACTTAGTTTTGAATTCAGTTTGATAGATATCTTCAAAAATATCTTTGAAACGGCCATCATATTTTTTAAGAATGGTGTTCTTTGTTGAAAGGTATAAAGGCCATTTTTTCTGCAACGCTGTGTTGAAACAACTTCTTGCAAAACCTTTGATGCTCTCATCTGTGTTATACATGGCAAGCGCAACACCATCACCTTTGAAATTGTACACTTCATGTTCAATCACGTTGCCATCTTCACCTTCAAACTTAATGGTAAGTTTTCCTTTGCCTTTTGTTACAAAATCTGTTGCACGGTATTGATCACCAAAAGCATGACGGCCGATACAAATCGGTGCAGTCCAGTTAGGAACAAGACGCGGTACGTTTTTACAAACGATGGGTTCGCGGAAAACAGTTCCGTCAAGAATATTACGAATGGTTCCGTTCGGACTCTTCCACATTTGTTTCAAGTTGAATTCTTTCACGCGCGCTTCATCCGGAGTTATGGTTGCGCATTTTATTCCAACACCATATTGCCTGATCGCATTGGCAGCTTCAACCGTAACCTGGTCGTTGGTTTCATCGCGGTATTCAACACCAAGATCATAATATTTAATGTCGACATCAATGTAAGGAAGTATCAGTTTATCCTTTATAAATTTCCATATAATGCGTGTCATCTCATCGCCATCCAGCTCAACCACAGGATTGGCTACTTTAATCTTTTCGGGCATCTTAATTGATTTTTAGTTTTCGCAAAAATAGCTTTTTGATTATTTTTAAGAAGCTATTATAAAACAATCTTTCACCATTTTACGTAGATGAATTATGTGTTCAAAAATAGTTTTTATGCCTTTAGTTTTACAATCATTTTTATTTTGGATGATGATGGCCTGCGCAAAACCGCAAACGCATTATCCTTCAAACAATACAAACACTACGGCAAACAATAATAATACTGATATTGCAATGAATGATACAGGCAAAAATTTTAGCTGGCTTGCTTTGGGCGATTCTTATACAATCGGCCAATCAGTAAGTGAAGATGAACGTTATCCTGCGCAAACAGTTGCTTTGTTAAAGGCTGACATGATACATGTTCAAACGTTACAATACATTGCTACAACCGGCTGGACAACTTTGAATTTGTTGGATGCCATTGCAGCACAAAACCCGCATGGGCCGTTTAATATTGTTACATTATTGATCGGTGTGAATGATCAATACCAGCATTTTGACACCGGCAGTTACAGAAAAAATTTTACCACCTGTTTGGAAAAAGCGATTGTATTAGCGGGCAATAAAAAAGATCATGTGTTTGTGCTTTCTATTCCTGATTATAGTGTTACACCATTTGCAGCGGGCAGCGATACTGCCGAAATAAGAAAGGAGCTTGATGAATTCAATGCCATTAATAAAGCCATCACTTTATCCTATGATATTTCTTATACAGATATTACGCCTTTAACGCAACAAGCCAAATATGATGCAGGTTTGATTGCAGGTGATGGCCTGCATCCTTCAGGAAAAGAATATGCAAAATGGGCAGCTTTACTTGCGCCTGAAATTGAAAAGGTGTTGAAATAAATTTTAGATTCTATTTTTAGGGCTTAAACGTTTTGATTGAACAAAAAAACAAGTTCAGTTATACAGCATGCTGTTAATACACTACATCAAAAAATAAAACTGCTTGATGTTGATAGACTTGGCATATCAGCTTATAATAAAAAGTACTTTACTACCTATATTATTAACTACGCTTTCTACATGGATTTGTATACGCAGCTTTTGGAAAAGGCTGTTACAAACCTGGACAAGCCTATACAAAATGCAACCTTTGTTGATTATGGCGGCGGTTGCGGAATGTTGAGTTACCTGGCGAAAGAAATAGGTTTTAAAACAGTTATCTATAATGATATTTATGCAACTTCTGTAAATGATACAAGGATTATTTCTGATGGGTTAAATATTCATGTTGATCATTTTGTTGAAGGTGATGTTGATGCATTTATTGAGCAGGTTGACTTACTAAATCTTCAGCCGGATGTAATTTGTTCTTTTGATGTACTTGAACATATTTATGACTGGAAAACATGGATTGATACCATATTAAAAATTTCCAATCCGTTCATCTTGATATTTATGACGAGTGCAAATGGTTCAAACCCTTTTATAAACAGAAGATTGAAAAGAATACAAATACAGGCTGAATATGAAGGTTTTGAACATACTGAATCCTGGAAGGAAATTGATATCAGCAATTCTTATTTAGCGGAAAGAAAAAAGATAATTTCAAATGCTTTCCCTGAAATTGAAAAGAAAGATCTTGAGATGCTAGCTGTTAAAACAAGAGGTTTAAAAAAGGATGATATTGAAAATTTAGTTGTGCAGTTTATTAAAACCGGTCAAATCCATTATACCATTGATCATCCAACAAATACCTGCGATCCTTATACAGGAAACTGGACGGAACATATCATAAACATCGATGAATTAAAACGATTCGTAAAAGCAAAGAATATTGAAACAGATGTTACAAATACCAGTTATGGATATGGAAATTCCTTTCCTCAAAACATCATAAAGTTTTGTTTGAATGTATTTATTAAAATTCTCGGCAAACATAATCTTATGTTATCGCCGGTGTATGTTTTGGAAATTTATAAGCAACATTAATGGGCCGGACTTTTTGAAACGTCAAGACTATCTAAATGATAATACCGCTTTAAAATATCGATGGAATGTTCTGAAGCAAGATCATCTTCAATAAAAAGCAATGGAGGTTTTTCGCTGATCAGTTGCTGTAATGTAACAGAGCTATTATAATATTTTGTTTGAAGTAGTTCCTGGATGCTTGCATCATAATCTTTTACCAATGCCTTTTTGTTATCAGCTGAAGCCTTTTTTAATGACTCTTCACGTTCTGTAAGTATATGATCGTAAACAGGAGCTATCACTACACTTTTATATGCATCTGCTATATATCCGTTGGAAAGTAACCCAATTGAAAATAGAATACACAGTAAGATTTTACCTGTTACTATATTGTATGCAGGAATTTTTAAAATATTGTTCGCGCCTGCAATAAAGAAACACAATAGAAAAAGCATTATCAAAAAGCACGCGAGTGGATTTAAATACCTGTCGGGTATAATTCCGCCTTTGAGTGCCAGTACAGGAACTGAAACCGATGCAACTAAAAATATTATGCAAAACACAGGCAATAACCATTTGATGTAAATTGAATTCGTTACAAAAGATTTGATGTGCACATCAATTTCCATCTTATTACCCAATATAAAAACGGAAATACCTGTGATCCAGAATAAGGGGTTTTTAAAAATATACCAAAGTGTTTCGGAGCAGTGATAAAGTATCGCAGTTAAACCTGTTGCTATACTTTTCGGATCAATCCCATGCATTCTTTGTTGATTGCCCGGAGAAACAATCAGTAAAAATGTAGATAAAACGAATGCAATTATTATCGCTACCCAAAATAAAACAGGTAACTTCTTATTGACCTTTATACAGAACATTATTGCAATAAAAAAGAATTGTACAACTATAAACAATTCGTTGAAACCAATTGTAATAAAAACCAGCAATGGCAATATGATCATTAAAAAAATGGCAGATGCGTTATCGTCTTTTTTGTAAAGCATTATGCACAATGCAATTTGTGTTTGTATTAATATTAACGGAAGATGATAAGTTATTGCGCTGCTAAACCAAAATAAAAAAGTAGAGGCTTGCGGCACAGAACAAATCTCTAATGCCAGGATAAGTAAACTGTATATTATTTTTTGGCCGGCGGATAACGACTGTTTTAAAATGTATTTGCTTACGGCACTTGTAAGAAAATAAAGCGAGAGGAAGTTTAACAATAACAACGATAGTGTGTGCAGGTAATAATGAGAATATAAAAAGTTATTACCAGCGAATAAAGCACCGGTAAATGTTGCAGCAAAACGCCCGCCCCATTGCGCATAAATAAAAGACTGGTAATGCCAAAAACCTTTGTCATTAAGATTGTATCCGCAGAAATAATCATCTGTTACAGCATGGTTGAAAAACGGAAGAATAATTAAAGGCAGGAAAAAGACAAGCAGTGAAAAAATCAGCAAACCTTTTGCGAATATTAAAATTTTTGAACGCCTGAAATTTTTGTCTGAAAATACTTCCCGCATGTTTTTAAATTAAGTGGCCATTGCTGTAGTGAAATATACCAATAAGTACTAACAGATCACAAAACTGATAAGTATAATTTATCATTTTAAATTTTATGAATGATTCGCCTGTTTTTGAAGTCTTTTACTAAAGACAGCATAAATTCCGCAGGAAGCCAAAAAAATTATTATTGGAATAACAGGCATCATAAAACGGTTACTCCATTCATCGCAGGTTAACATAACACTTATTGTAAAAATGATGATCACACTTAAGCAAAATATCATTAGCGCACGTTTTGTTTTCCATTGCTTTATTAAACCAATTACAGCAAAAACATACAATGGATAGAAAAATAAACGCAACATCCAGTTATGAGCGCCTGTGTAAAATGGCCGTACAAAACCCCAGAAAGAAATAAAACGCAAACAACATAACTGAAGAAATTCTGAAGGATTGTTTTTTATATACAACAGCACTGCATTCGTTCCCGTTCCATAAACATTTGGCTGATTGATTGAGTTTGACAAAGGCACATCACAAATAACATTGTGCTCCAAAAAAGGTTTGATGAAATTGTAACTCGCAGCACTATTCATTTCATAATTGAACAAAAAAATAAAACCTGCAATAAATATACATGCGCCTGAAATTGCAATTGTAGTTTTTCTATCTTTTAATAATTTATAAAGGATGGTTATTCCAATTGCACCAATAAAAAATATACCTGTTGGCCTTGAAAACAATAAGAGAATTAAAATCAAAATTGATATTAAATATTTTACATGCCTGCCTGCACTTATTCCAAACAAGCAATACATGAAAATAATTATGAGTGAACAGAAAAGAGATTCTGTGTATAAACAAATTGTCCAATATTGAAACGGAATACAAATGACTAACAACAATGCCGCAATAAATGCAAATGATCTGCTTCGATAAATATTCAGCGCAGTTTTATAAAACAAATACGTTGCAATTAAATTTACGAACAGCTGAAAAATATATACGCCAATCGTTTCGCAACCAAGCTTGATAAAAAGGATATGAATAAAAATATATACTGAATAAAAAATGTACTTCTGTTCAGAAAAATTTTTACCAGCTAAAATATTATGCGCTTCTCTCGTGTATTTAACTGCTTCATTATTTGTAATAATTCCGTAGTGGTTTAAAAGCGCAAACTGCACAAATGCCCAACATGCAAAAAGCAGAATCAAGTGTTGTTGTTTAAAAAAATGCTTCAGTTGATTCTTCATGCGTTAAGCTAATAAATTTTACACTTCCACCACTTCTGTTTTGCTTAAGTAATCGTGCAAAGGCTTATCAAGAAAAGGAATAAAAAAGCAATCAATAACAGTTAAGCGAATAATGCTGCGAATTAATATCTGCCAGAATGCAGGTTTGCCATTTTTCTTATTTACAACTTTAGTAAAGGTTAACCATTTTGCAGGCGAACGTTTAAAGATTGTTTCAAAAAAAATATAGTACACAAACATCATTACCCAAAACCAAAAGTAGAAAGGAAAGTATGTATAATGCCAGTACATTGCCTGAAAATCCCACCAGTTATTGAAGGCATAAGTAAGCCCGAAAATGAGCAAAGTATCAACCACAAAATTTATCACGCGTGTACCAAAGCCGGCCTTGTTCATGCTGCAAGATTAGCGCATCAGGTACATCTTTCCATAACCTTTATTGAAATATTTATCGGTGTTCACTTCAGATCCATCCTGGCCGTAAGTAGGGAATTTATCCAATGATTTTCCGTTGAGGTTGGTAAGCACCCGATACAGGTAAACACCGTTTGCAAGCTTTTGCCCGTAATCATCTTTGCCATCCCATTTATAGTCGGTGATGTTGCGGCCAATGTGGAGCGAGCCTAATTCTTCTTTCGTTATTTCTCTTACAATTTTACCGGTAATGGTTAATATTTCTATGCGTATGTTTTGCGGCACTTCACTTCCGGTTATTGTAAACACAAATGCAGTTGATGTGGTGAACGGATTCGGATAGTTGAACATGTTTGTGATCATTGGTTTGTTGTACACTTCAAACGAAACCATATAATCAACATTGCCTGCACTGTTGTTTGATTTATCTTTTCCATGCACAATCAATTCGTATGTGCCATCATCCGTTAAGAATGGCGTAAAATCAACTGATGCAGCATTATCAGCGCCTGAAGTTGGTGGTGTAAAAAGCAAAGTATCTGTATTAAAATAAAACGGCCTTAAACTTCCATCCGGGTAACGCAACTGCACTGTTATAAGCGAAGTATCATCCAGCAATAAATAATTGGATTCATCTTTCAGTTTGATAAGCACATGCGGTCTTGCTGCAACAATATCATTATTCAAAATGTGAACACCATCAAACGTTACATCCAGGGTTGGTTTATATTGATCAGCATTCACCAGGAAATTATGATACATGAAATTGTTGAAATGCGTTTGCTCCGGCTGATCGTTGTTAGGATTAACATCGAGATACAAATTATTCAATCCACTTAAAGTTGTTGTGGCAATGTTCGTCATTATCACTGCCGTATCTCCTGCATTTAAGGCTTTTAATTTTTTTATCGGGATGTTTGTTGCAACATTGCCTGCATCAAACACCATAAGATTAACGGCAATACTATCCGCAAACGGCACTTCACTTATATTTTTAAATGCAATCGCAAGACTGTCTGTCTGGCCAATTGCAACAGTGTCTTTAAAATTATATAAGATGTTTGGCGCAAGCGCACCTTCAGGAACAGGATCATATAAAATTCTCCACCATCGTAATTGATATGGCGTAAGATTTATACTGTCTGCATTGCGCATGCGCAATTCGAGGTAAGGATATTGCTGAACACTCACATTGCTGATATCAAAATTTTGTTGTGCGGTAGTAAGATTGTACAACACTGTTTCTATGCCTGCACTGTCAACGCCAATTACCTGCACAACAGGCTGGTCGCCTGGTTTTGAATCAAGGCTATAGCCATTCCATAAAACTTTATGCCATGCTTTTGCAGGGCCAAATTTTGGTGAAGTGATAAAGCCAAGCGTATCAGATGAAGCAACTGTTCGCTGGTAATTAATAAGGTCACCAAGGCTTTGTGAAAATTTCCACTCCGGCACAAACTGCGAATTGTTTCTTTCATAATCGAAAACCCATATGCGATTTGATGTGAATGAATCAATGCCGGCAAATCCTGCTTGTTTTAACCTGTCATAAAAAGTATTGCCTATTCCGTAAATGTTCTGGTCAGATTTCCATAAAGATGCAGATTGAGTATATGGAGCATTATAAATAATGCGTACAGTAACTAATAATCCATCAGGGATCCAATCCATAAAATCACGCATTTGCCTGCGTGTACTTGTATCAAGATAAGAGAATTCGAAATTGTATTGATTACCCGTTTGCACACAGCTACCTTTAAAACTGTTCATAAATCCGCCGGAGCTTCCGTTAGGGGTAGTAGACGGAACAGCCTGGTTGTAGTAAGGCTTTAAAGTAACCGGATCAAACAAATTAAAAATTATTGAGGAGCCAAGACAGGCGGAAGAAGTAATGGTGTGATAGTTAATTGATACCTGGAAATAAGAAGGCGTGTTAAACACTGTTCCAAAAACTGCATTGTACATGCCCAGTACTGAATTACTATTATCATACGTCCATTTACGGCTGTTACTATCAATGTAAATTCTGTCAACACCTGATTTTAAATGCTGGTATAAATGCGATTGATTATAGCCGAAACCTGTGTTAGGCAAATACACAAAGCTTGAAACATTCCAATGATAATTGCCATCTGTTGGCACCGGCGCAACACGCCAATAATAAACAGTGCTGTCAGTGAAAGGAATAGTTGAAGTAAACTCAAGCACGCCGCCAACCGAATTTAATGTTTGCGTTGACTTAAGCGGTGAATTAAATAATTCTGTTGTATCCATTTCCATCGTGTATGCGCGCATTGGAATTATCGGGTTTGCAGTAGAAGCATACAATTTAATATTGCTCTTGTTTACAATGGAAAAATTATAAGGATAAACAGGTGTAAGCTCATCTTCATAAATATAAAATAATTTGGTAACAGAGTTGTTCAGTTCATTTAGTTCAACATACTCATTATCGTTATCAATTGTAACGGTTAAAGAGTTCTGGCCTTTATCACGCGAAGAAATGATCGGCACTGTAATTTCAACCGAATCTTCATAACGTATTGATTTTATTTTCTGCGAGAATAATACACCGGAAGTGCCGTCAGGGTATGTTCTTGTTATCAATACTGAAACCGAATCGCCTGTTGCCTTGCCAATGTTATATAAATAACATTTTACTTTAAAGCTGTTATCAGATGTAGAAATAAAAGTCGGCGTTATAACAACACCGGGAGATTCCACTGTAAAGTCAGGCTTTGCAAATGAATTCATTTTTAAAGCAGGATCGCCGTGCAAAACATTTTCTTCTGCATGCAATGTGCCTGCATAGTCGCCATAGGTATTGGCAAGAAGGTAAGACACCGCATCTTTTATGTTGTAAGAAATAGGTGCTCCATAATTTGTACGGCAGAATGAATTATAGAAAGCGTAATTATACAAATCCAGGTCTCCTTCTATGCCGTAATGTGTGCTGGCTATATATGCAATGCTGCCCCTGTTTTGTGCAAATACCCAGGCTTCAGACAAAGAATTTAATGTGCTGAAACGCGTAGTATCAAAAGAAAAAATATTGCCGGCATCGCAACCATTTACAATAAACACAGGATACTTTCCGGGATTGTTATAATCCTGCGGAAGATTAAGATTATAATCAAGTATAGATGCAGATGAATGGCCAAAATAATTTAAAAGGCTTATACCGGTGCTGAACAGGCTTGTCATTAAAGCATCCTGCACATCAGCGCCAACAGTACTTGTAGTTTTATTGAAAGTAGTAACGTTTGCGCCATACAAAGTATCAACAGCAATGGTTTTATAGCTGTTCATATCAGTGGTTAAATCGCCATTTAATACTGGATCATCTGCGCCGATAACATGTATCATGTTTTTCATCCAGGCTTTATCTGCTATGGTTTGCGTAGCGTTTTGTTGTGCTGCTTCATATTCTTTTATCTTGGAAAGATAAATTGATACTTCATTCTGGCTTACAGCCGATAATCTTCCGATTGGTGTTGCGGGAGTAGGATTAAGATCATTTGATGAAAGCAGGTTATCAGATGCAGGCCATCCAAAAGTCGGAACAAGATTAAGTACATCCGCATAAGCTGACGATTGGTTCATCCTGTACTGATCATAGGTTACAGCCTTACCTACAAGAAACACAAATTTTGGTGTAACAGCAAAAGTATTGCGCGCATAACGCAGGAAGTTTTTTACTGATAACGGATGTTGTTTAATGCCATATGCAAACTGGTCTACCAGTTCATCAATGTCATATATCTTAACATTATAACCACCGCCGGTGTTGCTGTTTCGGTAAGATGCATACTGTTGCACAGCGCCGTTTGCATCAGTACCGATCAATATTTTGTTCGATACAATAAGATAATCGCCCTGGCTTGAAGTGGTGGCATAATTTATAAAGTTGCGTTGTGTGAATGATGTTACTGCGGTCGGCGCATCTTCACCAATTAAAACAAGATTGCGGTCTGAAGCGGATGGCGGCAGTACAAATTGTAATGTGCCTGCAATACTTGTGTTAGCTGCATATCTTTTATTGTTGGTAAGATCATACAGCATTGCATTGGGAGTTGCAAAATTGGTGATCTTTAAATAATTGCCTTGTGAGGTAGCAGGCAATTGAAATGCAAATCTTGATGTTCCGTCAAAAACAAATTGCCGCGCATAACTCAGATCAATATAACCGACAACAATATGATCGTTGATCAGATTATTTATATCAGAAACAGTGAATGTTGTGCTGGATGTGCTGATAAGGCTATTGCTTACACTGCCGCTTAATATACCTGCATTCATGCTAAGAATAGAGTTATCGCTTATAACAGTTGAACCATTTATTGCAACGGTTATTGTTCTGCTGGCACCGTTAACTACCGACGTTCCTGCAGCAGAAACATTTAATTGCGGCGTTACTGATGTATTTGCTGCATACAGGTTTCCGGCATCTGCTTTTAAAGGAATGTTTGGATAGAAATCTCCACTACACCACCATTCGCCAATATCATACGTTGATGACCAGACATTGGTACCATAATAACCGGCGCGCCCGGGGTTGATGGTCTTCTGAAAATCGTTGCGGTAATGATAAATAAAATAAGGTTCTACAGGTAATGTGTTGCCGCTTACATTATTTGCGTCATCTGTTATTCTTAAGTTGTTACCGCTGTTTGTTGTTAAGAAATAAGCTGCGGTATCTGTTTCAAGACTAAGGTCAGTTGAAAACTGGTTGGTGGGATCTTTATATAAATTCCTGTCGGGCAACCCGTCATTTTTAAAGCCGCAAAATTCTATATAACCATTAGCAGGTAAAACGCCTGATGCAACACTTGTATATATTGCTACTTCTTTTCCATTACGCCACAACTGCAATTGCTCAACAGGGGTGCTTTGTAAAGCAGGCGGGAGATTATTTTGGTTGATGCGATACAATCCTGTTGCGCCTATTTTAAACTTGTAATAAGTTTTGGAATAGTCTATCCATTCGTTGTAATACTGTTGTGCAACAGCACTGCAACCAATAACAGCAAAGAATAATATCAACAAATATTTTCTCATGGCACAGGATAATTGCCTTTTACTTTTTTAGGTGGTTCCGGCTTATCTAATTGCGGAAATGAGCCTTTGCCTGTTTTTTCTTTATTTTCTTTTTTGCCTAAATTTATTGTTAATGAAAATATGTGTGAATACAAAGGGTTGCTTTGATTGGCAAGATTTGTATACGCATAATCAATGGCTACATTTCCCACTTTGAAACCCGCGCCGATAGAAGGCTGGAATATCCACACGCGTTTTTGATTCAGTGTATCGCCATCTGCCAATGCCCGCTGAAAATTCTGTGCACCTGCTCTTATAAAAACAACATTCGCAATATTAGCTTCCACACCAAATTTAGGATCAATACTTACAGGATCTGAACTGACAAGCGTATTACGTTTGCCATCAAATGTTACATCAAAATCTGCTTCAGCAAGCAAATGCAGTTTATCTGAAAGCATAAAATTATATCCAACCGCAGGCACCAGTCTCGGTGAAGTAAGCTCCGTTGATTTTATAGGAATATCATTATCGGTTAAATACAATACTTGTTTCTCTTCATCCGTAAAAGAAAAACTCCATGCATTAAAAGTAGTAGTGATATCTCTCGCCGCAATACCAAAACGCAGCGTTGAAGTACGGTATAAAAACCCTGCATCAAAACCAAAG
>Ga0206973_1062_pt1 | contig 30540 bp, 33 predicted proteins | sample Alteio_BWOrgHeat_83_FD_152927 | JGI IMG/M metagenome (GOLD analysis project Ga0206973, IMG submission 152927) | Enriched cells from forest soil in Barre Woods Harvard Forest LTER site, Petersham, Massachusetts, United States -... | ecosystem: Environmental > Terrestrial > Soil > Temperate forest >...
GTATTTTACGCGGAAGTAAGATGGAATGGTATAATTGGGATCCCTTCCAATAATAATATTGTTGAACTGTTGCAGGTTGAACTTTTTTGCGAAGTCTTTTATTTCAGGTAAAGGATAATAACTCACCCAAACAAAATAAATATCCTTCATTTCTGCCATCCTTTTGCTGAATGCATCTGCAGTTATCTGGCAGTGGCCACATTCGGGACTGAAGTAAACAATCACCACCGGTTTATCTTTTGGTATTACAGATTGATTGGCAAAACTGCTGTCAGTTTTTAGAACAGTAAATTCAGGAATATGTAAAGAATCTTTTTGATAGGGTGGAATGGTATCAACTTCCTGGGCTTTTACACCATTAAATTTTGCAGCAATAATTAAAAGAAGAAACAACAATTTTTTCATGACGCTAAACTAAGTGAAACTGTGCTTTTAAACCCAACTGTGATTTTAAAATTAATTTAATGCTTTAATAATTGATTGTCTTTTGCAGACAGACCCGGGTCTTCAAAGAACTCCCTTTGGGGTTGGGGCATCATGTCTGATAAAAATTTCATGGTATCAATTCCATCTGCATAATCATTAAGCGAAGGTGTTTGTGCGCTGCCGAAGGGAATAAAATCTTTTCCGACAATACACTGAACGTCGGTATTGTTTTGCAGGCTTTGTGTTAATGTTCCGGGATCATTGTAATAACTGTAATTAAGCTGGCTTACCGGCGCGAATACACTTTCATTTTCCGTGATGATGACAGCATCACTGCTCATATAAAATTTATTATTCATTATAAGCAATGCCAGTTGATAATCATAATTGTTTTTGTATTTGTGAAAATCAGCAAAACGGTTATATTTTTTTAACGCATTCAGCAGCGGTATAAAATCATATCCTTCAGGCACAAATATTTTTGAAACATTCCTGCAGCCCATGCCGAAATATAAAAGCATATCATCAGCCAAAAGATCAAGCTCTGCTTCTGTTTCATTACCACTTAAAACAGCAACAGAAGTTCTGTTCTTTCTTATAATGTTTGGGTACTTTGAAAAATAATATTCAAAATAGCGGCTGCTGTTGTTGCTGCCGGTCGCAATGTAAGCATCACAGTTTTTAAGCATGTCGGCAAATGTTATATACTGTTTTGCTTCATCATTCCATTCAGTTATTTTTTGTACTACATGTTTAATTAATACTTCATCTTTTGAAGATGCTTTTATCAATGCTTTATGTCCTGAGATAAACACGCATAACAAATCATGAAAACCAACCAGCGGAATATTTCCCGCCATTATAATACCAACCGTTTTTTGTGGTGAGGAATTATCTTTTATATCGTATTGTTTTATCCAGTCTTCCAGTAATTGTCTTTGCAGAAAATTATCCGTAATGTTTTTCAAAGCAAGATCAATAAACTCAACACTGAACCATGGGTTTTGAATGCTTGCTTTTTCTTTTATGGATTGAACCGTTTCATCGTTCATCACAAAATATTCACCAAGCTTTACTAATAATTCAATACGCTCTTTAATATTCATTTCCACTTTCTTATTTTTACGTTGCAAAAATATTTAACCAGAAACAAAATAAAACTTATGGCAATTAAAATAACTGACGAATGCATAAACTGCGGGGCCTGTGAACCTGAATGTCCCAATAATGCTATTTACGAAGGTGGCGTTGAATGGGCCTTTTCTGACGGAACAACGGTACGCGGAGAAGTTACGTTAATGGACGGAACAGCTATAGATGCAGAACAACGAATGGCGCCGCTGGCTGTTGATATATACTACATCACTCCTAATAAATGTACCGAATGCCAGGGCTTTCATGAAGAGCCGCAATGTGCTGCGGTTTGCCCGGTTGATTGTTGTGTGCCGGATGAAATGTACAGGGAAACAGTTGATGAACTACTGGCCAAAAAAGAAAAATTGCATATCTGAGTTGAAATACAAAAACCAGGTAAGAGCAATATTAAATTTGGCTGGAAGAAAAAGATGATTACCTTAGATTTATCAATATAACGGTTGCAACAGCAACGTTAAACAGGCGGGTGATATTTCCCGTCAATAAAAGGTGAGGGCGGAAACTCCTTCACCTTTTCTTTTGATACTTCTTCTAAATACTTTATACGCCTCACATTTCTTTTTTAAGTGGATATCGGCAACCTCAAAGCAGTTAAGATAACAGGCAACAAGTTATACAGGTTTCACCAGCTCATGCGTTAGGCGCCTCCTGCGGTTCGGTTCCGGCTTCTGTCGGAATTGAAAAAATCCGAAGGATATTTTTTCAAAGAAGCGCAGGCAGTCCCGCACCTGCGGGGTTGCATGAGCAAGGCCAGGCGGCCATGAGCGAAAAATAATTTGTTTACTGAGGGAAAAGAAAGTAATAGTACAAGATGTATTATTTCTATTTCTTTGCGGTGATAAAAAGTTTTGATGAAGAAAAAAATAGCATTGCTTACCGGTGGTTACAGCAGGGAAGCGGAGATAAGTTACCAGAGCGTTATCACCGTAAATAATAATGTTGACCGTAATAAGTTTGATGTATATGTAATTGACATTACTCCCGAAGGCTGGACATATGAAGATGCCAACGGAGAAAAGATCAGCATTGATAAAAATGATTTCTCCTTAATTATAAATGATAAGAAGATAAATTTTGATGGCGTGTTGATGTGTATCCATGGCACACCTGGTGAAGATGGAAAACTACAGGGCTATTTTGATTGCATCGGCTTGCCTTATACTACCTGCGATGCAGCTACATCGGCATTAACCTTTAATAAGCGTTATACTGTTGCGGTTGCAGGCTTTGCAGGCATTAATGTTGCGCGTTCATTACATATTTTTCGCAATGATGTTATAAATGAAGAAGACATCATTCAACAATTAAGTTTCCCTGTTTTCGTTAAACCGAATAACGGCGGTTCAAGCATCGGAATGAGTAAGGTAAATCAACCTTCAGAAGAATTAGGTCTTGCTTTACAAAAAGCGTTTAATGAAGATGACCAGGTATTGATAGAAGAATTTATTGCAGGCAGGGAATTTACGATCGGTGTGTTTAAAACAAAAGGTGAAATAATTACTTTGCCGGTTACAGAAGTAAAATCAAAAAAAGATTTCTTTGATTTTGAAGCTAAGTATAAAGGCATGAGTGAAGAGATAACACCGGCACAGGCCGATCCTTCCATCATTGAAAAAGTGCAGCAGGCAGCGCGAAAAATTTATGCGGTTTTAAATTGCCGCGGTGTGGTAAGAATAGATTTTATTTACAACGAAGAAAAGCAACAACCGTTCATGCTTGAAGTAAATACAGTGCCCGGACAAAGTGCAGCCAGCATTGTACCGCAGCAGGTAAAAGCAATGGGCTGGACGCTCGGGCAATTTTATACAGCGCTTATTGAAGAATGCTGGAATTGATTATGTGAGATGTGAAAGGTGAAATGTGAGCCACTCTCACATCTGCCGTCTCACTTCTTGCTTACTAATAAAACACAAATGTTCAAATTCATTACGCAACGTTCATTCTTTGTAAATCTGTTGGTGGCAATAGCGCTTCTTTTATTAATTGCATTTGTATTTTTTTTCTCTCTTGGTGCCATAACAAAACACAATGAAACGGTAACGGTTCCTTCTGTTACAGGTAAAACACTTGCAGATGCAACATCGCTGCTTCAACAAAGAGAGTTCAATGTATCGGTGCAGGATTCAGTGTATATTGATTCACTTGCACCGTTAACTATAGTAAAACAATCTCCCGAATCTCAAACAGTGGTGAAAACAAACCGCACTATTTATCTTACTGTCAATCGTTCAACGCCACCGCTGATTGATATGCCGGATCTGCGCGGTTATTCGTATCGCAGTGCACAAATGTTTTTGGAAAGCCTTGGTTTAAAAATGGGCAGCATCACGTATACACCTGACATTGCCCGGAATGCAGTGAAAGATCAATTGCTGAACGGCAAAACTATAACACCCGGAACAAAAGTGCCTTTAAGCACGGCTATTGATCTGGTACTTGGCAATGGCCTTGGCAATACACAGTTAACGGTTCCCGACCTTGTTGGTTTAACGGTAGCGCAGGCAAAAGAATATTTATCCGGCGATAATATTGGCATCGGTGTAATACTTACTGAGGGTGCGGTTACAGATACAGCCGATGCATACATTATAAAACAAAATCCTGAAACAACAACACAGTTGCCTACAGGTGAAGATGTACCTAATCACATAAGGCCGGGGCAGTTAATGGATATCTGGATCAGTACTGCGCCGCCGGCGCCTAAAGACAGCACTGCAATATCTCCTAATCAATAAAATTATTATATGCAAACAATAACAGTACAGGAATTGAAACAACGTCTTGATGCAGGTGAGAACATTCATCTTGTTGACGTACGCGAACCTTATGAGAACGCAGAATTCAATATAGGCGGTATTTTATTGCCCGTTGGCGAAATACGCAACATGCAAACTGAAACAATTGATGATTGGAAAGATGATGAAGTTGTTTTGTATTGCAGAAGCGGTAACCGCAGCGGGCAGGCAGCCTTGATATTGGAACAATTAGGATATCAGAATGTAAAAAACCTTGTTGGCGGCATGCTTGCCTGGCAGGAAAATTTTGGCGCGGGTAAATAATACAATTATAGCGAGTGGTGAATAGTCATTTGTGAGTGTTACCCGCTTACACATGTATTCACTGCTCACCATTCACAACTCACATTTCATTCAATGCAATCTTTTGATGAACGTTTACATCATTTAATTAAAGAAGCACTTGCAGAAGACCTTGGCGATGGAGATCATTCAACATTAAGTTGTATCCCGTCAGCACAAAAAGGCAAAGCGATTCTTAAAATAAAACAGGATGGAATTCTTGCCGGCGTCGATGTTGCACAGAAAATAGTTTCGTTTGTTGAAGAAGAAAATGTTTTCTACACATTTAAAAAAGATGGCGATGCTATGCACAACGGCGAACCAGCATTTGAAGTGGAAGCGCATATTCATACCATATTAAAATGCGAGCGGCTTGTATTGAATTGTATGCAGAGAATGAGCGGTATCGCAACACTTACAAAAACTTATACTGATAAATTAAAAGGTTATAAGACCAAATTGTTAGACACAAGAAAAGCAACACCTAATTTTCGTTTACTCGAGAAAGAAGCGGTAAGAATTGGTGGCGGCATCAATCACCGTTTTGGATTGTTTGATATGATAATGCTAAAAGATAATCACATTGATTATGCAGGTGGCATTGAGAATGCGATTGAAAAAGCATGGCAATATGTACAAACAAAAAAGCCTGAACTAAAGATTGAAGTGGAAACAAGAAGTATTGAAGATGTAAAAAAAGTTTGTGCTGTTGGTAAAGGAAAAGTGCTTCGCATAATGGTGGATAATTTTACGCCGCAGCAAATATCAGAAGCGCTTGATATTATTAAAGATGATTTTGAAACTGAAGCAAGTGGTGGCATTAATTTAAACAACATTCAATCGTACGCTGAAACAGGTGTTGATTATGTAAGCGTTGGCGGATTAATTCACCAGGCACAAAGTTTGGATCTTAGTTTAAAAGCTGTAATTATTTGAATTGTGCAATCATGAGTAAAAAGAATAAACCTGATACAAGAGGATTTGTTTACAGCACCGATCCTGATTTTTCTTTTCAACCTGAAGAAAATGATGCGCAGGAAACTTTGCCTGCTGCTCAACAAAAACTAAAGATCCGTTTAGATACAAAACACCGCGCAGGTAAAGCTGTTAGCCTTGTTGAAGGTTTTATCGGCACAAATGATGATGTTGAAGATCTTGGAAAAAAACTTAAAAACTTTTGCGGCACAGGCGGTAGTACAAAAGACAGTGAAATAATCATCCAGGGCGATCAGCGCGATAAAATTTTGCAATGGCTGCTAAAGAACGGATATAAGCAATCGAAAAAAATATAACTCTTACGCGCTCCAATTAATTTTTTTGCTGACTTGAAATAAGCTTCTGCATAATCGCTGATGCAGGTTATATTTATACAATAAACAGAGTTATTAATAATGCTAAAATTGAACTGCATCAGCAAGCGTATGTTAATGCTAATCATACTAACATAACATATAATTTCCTGTTCAAATAAATACATCATGCATAAACTGAGTCTGACATTTTGCGTGCTTGTTTATTCAATGTGCGTGCTTGCACAAAACAATCCTTTTGAAAAGAACACACGGCCACGTATTGTTATTACCTGCGATCCTGAACTTGATGATAATAATTCTCTCATTCGTTTTTTACTATACAGCAGTGATGTAAATGTTGAAGGGCTTATTTATGCAAGCAGTGGTTATCACTGGAAAGGTGATGGAAAAGGAACCAAATGGTTTGTTCCCGGAAGAGAATATGCGCGTTTTGGATTAGATACCTGTCCGTGTACATCGTGGCGTTGGGCACAGGATGAACGCTTTATTCATAATGCTGTTGATGCTTATGCAAAAGTGTACCCGGATTTAAAAGTGCACAATCCAGATTATCCGACTCCAGATGAACTGAGATCAAAGATCCGGTATGGCAATATTGAATTCGATGGAGATATTTCAAAAGATTCACCCGGTTCGGATCTCATTAAATCATTAATGCTCGATGATAAACCAGGCAAATTATTCATAACAGCATGGGGCGGACAAAGTACAATTGCAAGAGCGCTTAAATCAATACAGGAACAATACGAAAACACAACTGAGTGGGATGCGATAAAAAAGAAAATATCACGTAAAGTAGTGTTGCTTCCATCCGGTGACCAGGATGATACTTATGCTAAATATATCAAACCCAACTGGCCCGATATTGAGTACCGGCAATTCAGCGGCAGGCCTGATTACAGCTATGGTGCACAACTTCATGCAAAAACAGAAGACTCAATTTATCTAACCTCATCATGGATGAAAGAAAATGTTTCAAACCGAGGGCCATTAGGCGCTTTATACCGTGTGTGGGGTGATGGAAAACAAATGGTGAAAGGCGACAAGATGGATTATTTTGGTTTGACAGGCTATACTGATGCACAATTAAGAAGCATGGGCTATGTTGTTTGGATGCCTGTGCAGGAAAAAGGTTCGTGGCTGGGAGAAGGGGATGATTTTACATTTATGAATATGCCCGGAAATGGATTGCGTGCTTATGAATATGGTTCTTATGGTGGATGGGGAGGTCGCGATGCAGGCAACCAGAAATCACAAAGTCTTTCTTTTCAGCTTAGTGATACATCTCAGCAGGCGATGGTATCTGCATTAAGTTCATCCAATAAAAGCGCTAATACTTACCCGGATTTTTTTCCTGCTGCGCAACAGGATTTTGCTGCGCGTCTTAAGTGGTCTGTAACGCCGAAGTATGCAGACGCTAACCATGAGCCTGTTGTAAAAATAGAAGGCCTTCTTAATGTGTTGGCATCTCCGGGAGAAACAATAAGATTGAATGGAAATGTTTCAGATCCTGATGGCGATAAAGTTGCAACCAATTGGTGGCAGTTTAATGCAGGAAGCTATTCCAATAAAGTTATTATTTCGAATCCGGCTTCTTTACAAACAAAGATCACTATTCCAAAAGATGCAGTTGCTGGACAAACTATTCACATCGTTCTTGAAGCAACTGATAATGGTACACCAGCCCTTACAAGATATCAAAGAGTAATCATCACTGTAAAATAAATACTGAATGTTATGAATAAAAAGATACTGAGCATTTTATTACTGACAATCATTACATGCACAACTTCTTTCGCGCAAAAAAATGCTGCAGCAATATTTGATGACAGTCTTGTAAAGCCAAGAATGCGCATCATCATCGATAATGATTTTGGCGGTGACCCTGACGGTTTGTTTGAACTGGTGCAGCACCTGTTATCACCTTCGGTCGAGATACGGGCTATCATCGGTTCACATTTAAAACCCGGAGATGGTTTTGACCCTTCTAAAGAAAGTGCAATACATGCAAAACAAAAAGTAGAAGAAGTATTAAAGATCATGAACCTGAGCGATCAATATCCTGTTTATGCAGGATCAAATTTTCCGTTGGAAAATGATAGCATGCCGCAACAATCCGATGCAGCAAATGCAATCATAAAAGAAGCAATGCGTGATGATACAAAATTGCCTCTGTATGTTGTATGTGGTGCAGGTCTTACTGATATTGCAAGTGCTTATCTGATGAAACCTGGTATAGCAAACCGTTTAACATTAATATGGATCGGCGGGCCGGAATATACAGAACTTGCTTCGCCACCGCCCGGCTATACAAGCCTTGAATATAATTTAGGTATAGATCTGAAAGCAGGACAGGTAATATTCAATAAGTCTTCAATACCAATCTGGCAGGTGCCGAGAAATGCATACCGCCAGGTGATGATGCCCTATTCATCTTTGTTATTGAAAGTAAAAACACAGGGTAAGATCGGTGAGTACCTTGCGGCAAACATTGAACGCGTAATGAAGCTTGGAGTTAAATATCATTTCAATGTTGGTGAAGTATATATTGTTGGTGATAGTCCACTTGTATTGTTAACTGCATTGCAATCTTCATTTGAACCTGATCCTTCTTCAAGTCAGTACGTGTTGAGGCCATCACCATTGATCAACAACCAGGGATTGTATGAAGTAAATAATTCAGGAAGAAATATAAGAGTATATACACAACTGGATGTTCGTTTGCTGTTAGATGATTTTTATTCAAAGCTGGCTTTGTTCAATCAAAAAAACTGAGTGATCAATGAAGAGTGATGGTTTGAAAATTATTGTGCAACTATTCTGGTATGACGTTATACATAAGCGATTATAATATAAATGGTAATATAACGTAAGTTTTGGATGCTCCGGGCTTAATCCAATATTATAATAATCCGCATTCTGTGGTTACCCCCGTCACTCTGCAGGCAAATGGCTGGATACTTCATAGTTAATCCATGCCTCTTTGTGGCATAGTTCATCCATCCTTCGTTCATCTTACGTTCATCCTTCGTTCATGTTGCGTCTTTTATTCCCGGAGCAGAAAGGAAAATTAAAGCAGGGAGAAAAGCAAATAGCTGGTTTATCAAATATAAATCATCAATCGGAAGGCATTCAATTTAAAAGGTAAAAACATGCTGCTGATTTTATTCACTGAATACGCCAGGTAAACCCGTGCCGGTATTTCAGCATAATCATAGCCCATATAGAGAACACATAAGCTGGTTGCATTAAACCTGTCAGCGCGGCTGCGGGATAAATTGTTTTGATGTCACTTGTATAGAATAACACCCAAACCTCGCGTTAACATAAACACTAAACTAAAACATTACCTCTTTATACTTTGTGCGAATCAATTCAAATAATTCTTATCTATCTTTACTGACATCATTTCACTTTAATGTAAAAGATAATAAGCTATATGAAATCATCAAAAAAAATACTGATTATAACGGGCGATGCAGGTGAAAGTTTTGAAGTATTATTTGCATCGCACCGCCTGCAGGAAGCAGGGTATATCCCGGTGATAGCAGCGCCTGCTGTTAAAAAATTAAACCTCGTGATGCATGATTTTGAACCGGGATGGGATACCTATGTAGAACGCAAAGGATATCTTGTTGAATCGGAAATTTCATTTGATGATGTAAATACTGATGATTATGATGCTGTACTGATTCCGGGTGGCCGTGCACCTGAATACCTGCGAAATGATGCTACAGTTATTAAAATAGTGAAAGGATTTTGGGAAAGTAATAAATACATTTTTGCTATTTGCCATGGTGTGCAGATATTGGTAACTGCAGGATTAGTTAATCAAAAAAAGATCGCCTGTTATGAACACGTAAAGTTTGAAGTAGAGTCATGCGGCGGAATTTATGTTGCTAATGATCAGGCAGTAAAAGATGGCAGGATTGTTACAGGCAAAACATGGCAATCACATCCCGAATTTTATAGAATAGTTTTTAGCTGTCTTGAAGCTGCCGACAAGAAGTTGGAAAGTGCAGCAGCATAAATTCGCTTTGCGTAATGTATAAATATCAACGCCCTTCTGCATGTTGAATTTTATCATTTTAAAATCTCATGCAAAGCATACAAAAGATAGCTGTTACCGGTGCAGGCGGTCATGTGGGAAATGTATTATGCAGAATGCTTGTTGCCAAAGGCTTCCCGGTAAAAGCATTGTATCATCACTATAATAAAAGTTTGCAGGGCATTAATGCAGAATTGATCCGGGGTGATATATTGAACAAAGATCATCTGCGCAAACTGTTACAGGATTGCAATATCGTTATCCATTGTGCAGCCATCATTAGTATACACGGCGATCTAACAGGCATTGTATTTGAAACCAACACAAAGGGCGCTGCACTGGTGTTGGAGAGTACTGTTGAAATGGGGCTTAAAAAAATCATTCATATCAGCAGCACACATGCAGTAAGTGAATTACCGCATAACATTCCTTTTAATGAAACACGGTCCTATAAAGCAGTAAGTGATTATGCTTATGGTTATTCGAAAGCAGAAGCTGAGCATGTAATGTTGAAGGGTGAACTAAGCCGGCAAATTGAAACCGTTGTATTAAGGTTGAGTTCTGTAATTGGCCCTTATGATTTCAAGCCGTCTGAATTGGGTAAAGCCTTGCTTGATTTTTATCATCGCAAAATTCCTGTGTTACCGCAAGGTGGTTATAATTTTATTGATGTGCGTGATGCGTGCAGGTCAATAATCAATGCCATTGAAGGTGGACGCGATAAGCAGGTGTATTTACTGGCCGGCAAATATTATACAATGAAAGCATTTGCCAATTGCATTACAATTACTACAGGTATTAAAACGCCCACAACAATAGTTCACTATAACTTGCTGAAAGCCGCTTTGCCTTTTGTACAATTGTATGGCAGGCTGATGAAAGCTGCACCTCTGTACACGATCGAATCAATTGATGCATTAAAGAACGGTCATCCAGATATGGATACTTCAAAAGCCGCAATGGAGTTTAATCATCATTGCAGGCCATTGGCTGATAGCATCCGTGATTTTTATGACTGGCAATTTTCAACTAATAAAAATGATTTGAAGTGGATATAAGTACACTGCGCATGATTACTTTTATATGGATCAATATAGCATTTCTTGTATTCATTACGATGTTCTATATAACAGCTCCGTTTGGAAGGCATAGTTCTGAAAAATGGGGCAAAACAATAAACAACAAACTGGGTTGGTTCATCATGGAATTGCCATCATTTCTTATCATGTTATATTATTTATGTGTTGGTTCGAGATCATTTCAATCATATGCATGGATATTATTTGTATGCTGGTTACTGCATTATTTTAACCGCGTATTTGTTTACCCTGTGCGTATTAAAGCAACGCAAAAGAAAATCCCTTTGTTCATTGTAACTACTGCTATTCTTTTTAATTGCATGAATGCATGGCTGAACGGGTATTATTTAGCTGAACTGGCACCGGTTAATAAATATGATTTATTATGGCTTACAAGCTCACATTTTATTATTGGTGCATTGTTGTTTATAAGCGGCATGTTCATTAACCTGAGGTCAGATAATATTTTAATTGATTTGAGAAAACCCGGCGAAACTGGTTATAAGATTCCGAAAGACTTTTTGTTTGAATATATTGCTTCACCCAATTTATTTGGTGAGATCATTGAGTGGACAGGCTTTGCGATAATGGCATGGAATCTTCCGGCAGCATCTTTCGCAATCTGGACATTTGCCAATCTTGTACCTCGTGCTAAAAATCACTACGACTGGAATCATCAGCATTTGAAAGATTATCCAAAAAAAAGAAAAGTGATATTTCCATTTATTTATTGATTAGTGAAAGTGTATTTTTCTTTCAGCATATAATCGATGCTTCTAAGTTTGTTAAGTATATTGCTACAACTGCTTTTATTTATAGAAAATTCTAATACCAATTTTTTAAATGGATATCAAAACTTTCTGGCAATACAATACGGATGAAATATTTGATCATCTTAATTGTAATGCGAATGGTTTAACTTCTCAACAAGCTGCACAAAAACTGGCTGCCCAGCACAGCGGCCAAAAAAAACAATCTCCTTTATTGCAGGATATAAAACTATTCCTGTCGCAATTCACAAGCCCGTTAGTTTTACTGTTAGTTGCTGCAGTAATTCTTTCTGCTTTTCTTGGGGAAACATCTGATGTATTTATCATTCTATTCATTCTTTTATTCACAGGCATTTTAAGTTATATACAGGAACGCCATGCAGGTAAAGCTGTTGAAAAACTACTTGCTGTTATAAAAACAAAAGCAACAGTTATAAGAGACGGACAGCCGAAAGATATTTCTGCAGATGAAGTAGTTGCCGGTGATGTATTAACCTTTACTGCCGGTGATGTTATACCCGCTGATTGTCTTTTGATTGAAAGCAAAATGTTGCATGCAAATGAATCAAAGCTTACCGGCGAATCTATGCCTGCAGAAAAAAAGACTTGTGTTTTGCCTATGTCAACTGCTATGGCACAACGCAGCAATGTATTGTATGCCGGAACCAATATTATCAGTGGCCAGGCAAAAGCTGTTGCTGTTTTAACCGGAGATCAGACTGTGTTTGGAGGTATTGCCGCAGGCATGCAACAGGCGCCGCCCGAAACGGCATTTGAAACAGGCATTAAAAAATTTGGTTACCTGTTAATGAAAATCACGCTTATTATTTGCACTGTAATTTTTGTTGTAAATATTTCTTTAGGAAAACCATTAATAGATTCCCTGTTGTTTGGATTGGCGCTTGCAGTAGGCATGGCGCCCGAGTTATTACCTGCTATTATGACGATCGCTATGTCGCATGGCGCTAAAAAAATGGCACATCAAAAAGTGATTGTAAAAAAATTATCTTCTATACAAAATCTTGGAGAAGTAAATCTTTTTTGTTCTGATAAAACAGGTACACTTACAGAAGGCATACTCGAGGTGCAAGCAGTAATAGATATAGATGGCAATGAAAACAGTTATACAAAACAACTCGCTTTTTTAAATGCACATTTTGAAAGCGGTTTTGCCAACCCGATGGATGAAGCACTTACTAAAATGCAAAATGTTTCTGCAGAAGATTATATAAAACTGAATGAAATTCCCTATGACTTCAATCGCAAGAGATTAAGCATCTGTGTATCACATGTTGCCGAAAAATTATTAATTACAAAAGGTGCAGTAAATAATGTATTGCAGGTTTGCACACAAGTGTTGAAGGCGAATCGATCTGTTGTGAATATTGACGAAATGCAGGATAAGATTACAGCGCTTTATAAAGAAAAAAGCAGTGAAGGTTTTAGAATGATAGGTGTTGCGTATAAAAACTGTGCATACGATAACATATCAATTACAGATGAATCGGAAATGGTATTTGCAGGCTTTGTATTGTTATCAGATCCGCCTAAACAAGGTATTACAGATGAGATAACATCTTTAAAAAATATTGGTGTTGATCTTATCATGATAACGGGTGATAATAAATTAATTGCAGCTTACACAGCGCAGCAGATCGGCTTGCAAAACATCAAAGTATTATCAAGTGAAGAGATACAAAATTTAACTGCAGATGAACTGTCTGAAAAAATAGTTGGTGTAAATGTATTTGCAGAAATAGAACCGCATCAGAAAGAAAATATTATAAAGGCGTTTAAGAAAGCAGGCAATGCGGTTGCGTATATGGGTGATGGTATAAATGATGTGAATGCGATCGATGCTGCAGATGTTGGCATCTCAATAAACAATGCGGTTGATGTTGCAAAAGAAGCAGCAGCGGTAGTGTTGCTTGAAAAAGACCTTACTGTTTTAACTAATGGAATTATTGAAGGAAGAAAAACATTTTTAAACACAATTAAGTATTTATACATAAGCACCAAGTGCAACCTTCGGCAATATGTTCAGCATGGCCGGTGCTTCTGTCATTTTGCCTTTTTTACCTATGCTTCCGCAACAGATATTGCTTGCCAATTTTGTTACCGATTTTCCTTATATGGCAATTGCTTCAGACAATGTTGATGAAGAGCAATTGAATCATCCCCAAAAATGGAATATTAGCCAGTTAAGAAATTTTATGATCATCTTCGGCATACATAGTTCTTTCTTCGACTTCATTACTTTCTATGCATTATTCAAACTGCATGAAGGCCATGAACAATTGTTTCAAACAGGTTGGTTTCTTGAATCTGTATTTACAGAGTTGCTTATTTTATTTGTAGTACGCACACATAAAATGTTATGGCGAAGTAAGCCGGGCAAAGGCCTCATCATCCTAACACTTGTTGCATTTACTATAACTATTGGATTGCCTTTGTCGCCATTTGCATCTGCATTGGGTTTCGTGGTTCCACCTGAAAAATTATTATTTGTAATTACAAGCATTGTGCTTAGTTATATCATAACTGCTGATATACTAAACCTTGTATTTTTTAAAAGAAAGCCTGTTGATTAAGTTGTACAAATTGCATGTATATATGGTTGCATAAACATTATTTTTTGTTTGATATCTGAGCGCTTTTATCTCAAAAAAGTAATTACTTATTTATTCTAAGATAACCAGCCTATGAAAAATTTAAAACACATCTGTCATTTACTATCAATAATTATTTTAGTAATCATAATCATATTGCTGCATACAGCTACAATATGCAGTCCTTAATCAACGTCAAACCAATCATTACCCTATTGATGGTTGGTGATCCTGATTCTGTTGGCTTATCGTGGGCGGCGAGTCAATAGTTATTTATATATTACTTCTTTAATTGTTCATTTAACAATTAAAAATTTTTAACCATTACCATATCAATAACTCATTAATCAGATTATAATAATAATAATAGTTGATATAAATAATCGCCTATTTTGAATTAATATAACATAAATTCTTTGAACCCCGCATTGTAGAAATCACTATACAAAAAATCTTATTTTTTTAATTGAATTTTCGGCACAGTAATTGAGTTAAGCGGCACAATTACCAAAGGAGAAACGCGACAACAAAAAGAAACCTAATATCTATAGTAAAACTTCTTTTCGTTTTGGCTTAATTAATAAGGCAATTGTTACTTATTGATTAATGCTTACAACCGGTGCTTACTCCGATAATGTTGGCCTTTTATTTTCTTACCACTAAAATTCTTTTATGATCCCCCGTAAAGCAAATCTTTATGCATTGTTGCTTATTGTATTAGCAGCCTGCACAAAACAGGAAATAATACCATCTTCTGAAACAAGTGCACTTAATTCAAGTATTACTTCTGAAGCCACGCAACAGCAGCTTCCATATCAAACAACATTCGGATTGATTGAAGAGAAAGCTACCGATAATCAGGAGCAAACCGATATGAAAACGGCAAACGTAAATCTAATCAGGCTTACTATGTTTCTTTCTCAAACAGCAGTAGGCAAAACTGTTGATGAATACCTATCTAAAGGGTATAATGTGCAAATAAGCTTGAGCTGGTTTACAGGAACAAATGGCAACAGAGGCTTTCCTAAAGGCAAAGATACCAACGCACTCAAAACACAAGCAGACGCGTTCTTTAAATATTATGCAGACCGCAAAAAACAAATACCATTTGTTAGCATTGAAAATGAATGGGACCATGAAGTACAGAACGGCGCCAAAGTGCAGGATTATATTAATGAACTTACTATCATGACTACTATAGGGCATAAATACGGATTTAAAATTTCCGATGCCGGTTCAACACATACTTCATTACAACGATGGATGTATTCTCAATTAACAGGAACCGCCCAGGAAGAATGGAAAAATGATTACTATGTTGGTCTTAACAATGATTATGATGGATTTTCAGATATGATGAATTCATATATAGCAGGCGTTCAAAAAATAAACTTTGATTACTGCAATGTTCATTGGTATAACAATACTACATGCGCCGATGGCTTTTCAGACGCATCACAAACTTTTATGAAAGCCTGTAACAAAAAAACGGTGGTATCTAATGAGTTTGGAGTAAGATCAAATTCTCTATCACTATTCACTCAAACTGTTGATGAAATGAATGGCAATGCATTATACGCAGTCGCATATAGCGGAACCAACCAGGATCAAAAAGCAATTAAGCTTACTAACCCAATGTTGAAAGTGTTGGCAAATCCTTAATTAAAAAATAGCGAGTATTATAGACGTATGCGCATATTTTATCGCATACGTCTATAATATTTTTTTAGGGTTATTTACTTATGAAGTTTTTTTTGTTGCTGCAGAAATTAATAACCAGCCAATAACGAAACAAACCCAGAATATTTTTGCATAAGATAGCACATCCATAAATAAATATTTTTAATTGCGTGCAAGCTATCTTATGTATAAATGATGAAGAATAAACAATCGGTTAGTTGAATCAAATAGTAGGTAAATGAAGATTGATGATATTATGACATATTGATTAATTCTTTAAGATAAATCGCAACGTCAGAACTTATCTGTAAATCATCTTAAAATTTATTCATAAAAAACTTTTGTGGTGATACCTGTTGTTGAATTAATAATGGAAGAGAAGTAAGTTTTTCTTTGTGTTTGCAAAAACAGGGATTAAAATACACAAACAAAAAAGACGATTTGCATAGATAATTTATAAGCAGGATAAACTTTTATGCAAAAAAATAGCCTGCTTTTATACAGGCCATTTCATATATATAGGATATTGTACTAACGATGAACTTCTACTTTTGGAGGTGGAGGAGGTGGTTCTCCCGGTGCAGGATGCTTGGGAACTTTTACAGTGGCTTCGCATGAAGCCAGTATTATTGAAGATGCAATTATTGCCAGTGTTGTTCTGAATATTTTTTTTGCATGTTTCATATCCAAATCATTTTCTGTTTATGATTTAGAAAATCATGCCATAAATATTTTGTAGAGAAAGAAAATTACAGCAGTTATTACTGCGGACGTAACCAGCTTTCAGGATTCATGTAACCGCCGCTGCTGTTCTCAACCATAAAAGTAACTTCACCATCGCCTGTCTGGCCTTTATCTGCATTGCCCAACACTGTTCCTGCATGTACCTGAGTGCCAGTTGAAACCTTTATGTTAGTAAGGTTGCTATATGCTGTAAAATATTTACCATGCCTTACCACTACTACCTGTGGGCCACCAATATCAAACACAGCGCGTACTTCACCATCAGCAACAGCTTTTACGGTAGAGCCAACCGGCAATGCTATAGTTATGCCATCACTGTTGCCCCAAAGTTTAGTGCCGGGCACCTGGTATTTTCCAAACGGAATAATTATATTACCCGAATTAACAGGCCAAGGTAATTTACCACGATAGTTTTCAAAGTTTATTGAGTTATTTAAACTTTCATCTGAAGATTCCAAAACATTGTACACACGATTTGATTTCGTAGTTGTTGTTGCTGTTGTATTAGAAGTGCCTGCGTTATTATTTGGTGTTGCTGATGGAGTATTTGTTTTTGCAGTGCCTGATGCTGCATTATTGTTTGCAGCGGCAGCAGTTGCTGCATCTTTCTTCTTCTGATCTTCAATTGCTTTTAACCTCGCAGTTTCTTTTCTTTTTTCTTCTGCAATTTCACGATTGATGATGGCCTGCAAAGCGCCTTTTAATTTTTGTTGGTCGCGCTGATTTTGTTTTATCTGTGTGGCAATATCACTTTCCCTGCCTTTCAAATCTTTCAATACATCATTCTGTTCTTTCTTGTCTTCCTGCAAAACAGTTAACTGTTTTCCCTGGTCAGCCAGTGCTGTATTTTTTTCTACTTTGGCAGAAGTGAGTGTTGAAATTTTGCCCTGCAACACATCCTGCGTTTTTTGTATAGTGCTTACCTGCGTTTCGCGGTATTGTTTATAGCTTCTTAAATAAGCTATACGTTTAATAGCATCGTTAAAAGTAGTTGCAGAAAAGATAAAATTCAGGTAGTCATAACTGCTTCGGTTCTTATATGCAAAAACCAAACTCTTCGCATAATTATCTTTAAGTGAATCCAACTCTGTTCTTAAATGATTTATTTCTATCTGGCTGATATAAATATTATCATCAAGCCTGCGCAAATCCCTGTTTATATTATTGATGAGTTCAGTACGTGCAGCTATCTTTTTTTTCACCAATGCAAGTTGGCTGAGCGATTGTTTTTTGCTTGATTTTATTTGCCCGAGTGTTTTATTAAGATCATCAATTTCTTTTTGCAACTCCTGTTGTTTTCTTTGTATGTCTTCTTTTGTATCCTGTGACAAAGCAGATACAACAATAATAAAACCTATAAAAGCTGCAAACAGTTTTTTAATCATTGAGCAAAAATATTTAGCATGGCTGCTAAGTTAACGCTGGGGATTGCTTATTCGTATTTGATGCGATAATTTTTTGAAACTGTAAACACAAAACTCTGGGGTTGATTGAAATTATATTCCTTAAAACTTAATTGAAGGGTTGACGGTAAAGTACCGGTTACAGCTATATTTCGATCGGTTGAAAAGTTCATAATACCAGCCGGCTGATAATTGTTATAATCAATAACGGCACCTGTAACTGAAGGATTATTTTCAGTTTTGAAATCACTTTTAGCCAATTGAAAATTATTTTTAATGAACGAATAAACAGCCGTCAACAAATTGCTTGTGGCTGTTACAATAACCGAATCTTTTTGCACTTCAAACGTTGAACTATCGCCATTAATAAAAATAGGGTTTCCTAAAATTACGTTTTGAAGATCTTTAAATTTAAGAGGCAGTTTTGTTATTTTCTGCAATTGATCAATGCTGCTTAACTGCAAAGTGTTTTCCAGCTTATTGAGAATTTTTATACTATCCGGCGTTATCAAAAGCCTTGCGCCTTCAATGTTTAACGGGCCGGTTACCGATATCCAAATCACACTGTCTTTTTTCATCTTTATATAAACAGTTGCATTACCCGATGCTTGTGGCGAATTAAAATTTGCTTTCGCTCTTCCGTAAAACGTTGTATAATTTAATGGCGTTGCTAAAATATCTGAAAGCTGTTGTTTTAAAATAGCAGTTGAATCAACAGGTTTTAATGTAACTGTCGGAGATGTTGCAACGCTGCTGTCTTTGACTACGCGCTGCGTTTGTTTAGCTGTGTGACATCCGCTTGTTATTAATCCTAAAAAAATGATCGCTATAAAAAATTTTTGCATGTCGTTATTTTCCTGTGTGACCAAATCCGCCTTCTCCGCGTTTGGTTTCATTTAAAATTGTTGTGACCTGCCATTCCGCTTTGAATACAGGCTGAACGATCATCTGCGCAATTCTTTCTCCATGTTGTATAGTAAAACTTTCATCAGAAAGATTGACGAGTATGATCTTTATTTCACCCCTGTAATCACTATCAATAGTACCAGGCGAATTTAAACAGGTAATGCCATGTTTAATTGCCAAACCACTACGCGGCCTAACCTGCGCTTCATAGCCTAAAGGCAATCCAATAAACAGGCCTGTTGGTATCAATGCACGTTGCATCGGTTCCAATTTAACAGGGCTTTGCAGGTTCGCCCGGAGATCCATGCCCGAAGAACCAACCGTTTCGTATGAAGGTAATAGGTTGGTGGAATTGTTGATTATATTGATAATGACAGATTGCACAAAATGATCTTATTTTAAAATATTCAATAATTAATAAACAATATTCAAGTGAAGCAATTAATTATTGAGCGTTTGATATTACACATTGATTATTCTTTTTTACCTTTTTGATTGTTCCTTTTTGCTGTATCAATACTTTTAGAAATGATAGCAATTAATTCTTCATTTTCTTTTCGCAATGCTTCAAGTTTAACTGCATTTTGCATTATTACTTTTCTTAGTATCAATTTTAAACATACACGTGTTTCTTTTAATTCTTTCAAAAGCATTTTCATTTTATAAATGAAATCATCTCTTGATTCAGCTGCCTGCGCCTCTCCATACATAAATGATGGCGCTAATCCACAACGAATAAGTTGCCCTGCAATATAATTACCAGCTCTTGTATTTGGCAAAGACTCCACAATATCAATTATGCCAGAGGCAAACTCTATCAAATGATCTTCGAGATCAAACTTTCTTTCGTTGTCCACGAACGATTATTTAAAGGTTTAAAATCTTAAGTGACTATTGAATGTTGATCATTGAATATTGCTTATTCTTTTGAATTTTCAATCAGCACTGTTGCATATGCAACCACTCCTTCTTCTCTTCCAACAAAGCCAAGTTTTTCTGTTGTAGTTGCTTTTATAGAAATATCTTTTTCACTCAACTCTAAAATATCCGCAATTACTTTTTGCATCTGCGCGACATAGGGTTTTATTTTAGGCGATTGCAAACACAGCGTGCTATCAATATTTATAAGCTTATAATTTTCTTTTAGCAAAAGATCATTTGTTCGCTTCAACAATATCTTACTGTCAATATTTTTAAACTCATTTGATGTATCGGGAAAGTGTTCGCCAATATCACCCAAACAAGCCGCACCCAACATTGCATCACAGATAGCATGCAACAAAACATCTGCATCACTATGGCCAAGCGCTCCTTTTGCATGTGGTATTTTAATTCCGCCCAACCACAGGTCGCGGCCTTCGGTTAAACGATGAAAATCTACTCCTGAACCAACTCTTATATTCATACTATAAAAAAAGCGAAGGTAATTTCCTTCGCTTTAAAATTATGTTCTAATAAAATTATTCCTGCGGCCCAAGGTCAAACAAAACAGTAAAGCGCAGTGTATTTGATAATGGATTTCTTGTAACACCGTTGCCTGAAGGAGCGAGGTAAGAAAAATCAAAAGTATACACCTGGTATTTTAAACCAACCCCTGCTGAAAAATAGCTGCGGTCGCCCATTTCTTTTGTTTCTTTATAATAACCTGCCCTTACAGAAAACTGGTTATCGTAAGTATATTCTGCACCAAGAGAACCTGAATATGCGTTATTGCCAAATGATTTGAACCAACTGCTGAAAACACTTTGTGTGTGATAATCATCTATAGCCTGTGCATCTTTTGCAGAATCGCCCGTAGCTTCAGGAAATGCAGGTACCAACAATTTATTCAGATCGAAAGCCAATGTTATTTTATGCTCTTCCTGAAAAGCCCAGGTATAAGCTACACCAAGGCCCATGTTTGCCGGTATAAAATCTTTGGTTTCGGCATTATCAGTGTAACCTATTTTACCACCGAGGTTAGATATAGAAAGTCCGTACGTTAAACCACTTCCATCATCTTCATTTGTATTATCACCATACAAAGAAAGATCGGCTGCAATGGTATTACCGGCTTTATAACTTACACCTGTGCTTATGTTCACGGCGCCATTTGCAAGCGCTGAATTTATATAACGCAAAGCAACACCGAGCCCAAGGGTGCTTGATATTTTTCTTGAATAACCAAGGTCAAGACCGAATTCGTATGGCCTGCCGGTGCCGGTTATAGCACCACTGTTATCTGTAAAAGTTATCTGCCCTAAATTAAAATAGCGAATGCCTCCGGAAAAAGCAGCGTCATCATCTATTTTATGATAGCCCGCAAGAGAAACCATGTAAACATCTTTGGCAATATCCTGCAACCAGGGCGTATATGTAGCGCCGATAGCAGTTGGTGTAGAAGCAAAAGGAGTTTTTGCCAGGTTCCAGAAACCGGCATTTGCATCAGGACTTATAGCTATGCCCGCATCACCCATACCTCCGGCACGTGCATCAGGAGATATCCTTAAAAAAGGTACCGCAGTGGTTACTATATTAATAGCACTGGATTGTGCAATTGCAGAAGAAATAATACCACAACATAGTGTTAACAGGCCAGCCGTAACCAGTAAGTTTTTTCGCATCATTAATTTATTTTAATCATTTTTGGTTTATAACTTAAACACTTTAGCTCCACAAGGCTCAAATTGTAAAAGGGGGTAAAATTCTTTCTATAGGAGGTATATTAAGACGATTAAAAATGACTTCTTAGTATGGCAAATATGTACTATTTTATGTTTTCCACCAATTCTGTTAAACAGCTTTTTAAAATTATTTCTTTTACTGCTGTTTTTTATTCCTGATGGCTTTGTAAATTTTTACGGCACTCATCAGCAATACAACAAAGCAAATTAGCCCGGCAATTCCCCAAATAAAACTGATGCTTTCTTTAACTGTTGCCAGCATTACAATTGCTACAAGAAAAATAGTGGCCACTTCATTCCAGATGCGAAGCTGTTGCGATGAATATTTAAAAACGCCCTGCACCTGTTGCTTATAAATTTTATGCAATGAAAAATGATAAACATATAATAACAATACGAAGCAAAGCTTTACAAGTAACCATCTTGCCTGTTCTGTAAAAAGAATTGTATTCCATTCTCCTTTAAACATTACAGATACGCCTAAAACCAGCGTAAGGATGGCTGAAGGCCAGGTTATGCCAAACCACAGCCTTTTCATCATTACATTAAATTGTTCATGCAAGGCATTTTTTACAGTTTCTTCTTTTTCGTTTGCTTCAGTATTATAAATAAAAAGCCGCGGCATATAGAACATGCCCGCAAACCAGGTAACAACAAAAATTATATGTAATGCTTTCAGGTATTGATAAGCCATAATCTATTGAAACAACATGGTTGTATCGCCGTTAAAATAATCTTTTATCCAGTTGGTAACAGTTTGCACCCATAGCGGCTGCGTATTCATACAGGGAATAAACTCAAATGATTCACCACCGGCACTTAAAAAAGTTTCCCTGGCCTGCATGGCAATCTCTTCCAGTGTTTCAAGACAATCACTTACAAAAGCCGGGCAAACCACCAACAATCTTTTTATGCCTTCACCGGGCAATTGCGGTAGCCTTTTCTGTGTTGAAGGTAACAACCAGGGGTCTCTTCCAAGTCTTGACTGATAAGTTTGTTCTACTTTTTCCTGCGGAATATTCAATGCCTTTGTAATAAGCTCTGTTGTAGTAATTGTTTGATGACGGTAGCAAAATTTATGCGCAGGCGAATCAATATGGCAGCAACGATTTATCTGCAAGCAATGAGTGCCGGTTATATCACTTTTTCTTATATGCCTTTCCGGCAAACCATGATAGCTGAATAAGATTTTATCGTAATCATTCTGCAAATAAGGCCTTATACTTTCAGATAAAGCATAAATATATTGTTCATTATTATAAAACGGTTTTATGGCTTTTAATACAAAAGTGTATTTCTTTTTTTTATGAACAAGCTTAATATCTTCAATGGCTGTTTCATAACTGCTCATTGCATAGTGGGGATATAAAGGCAGCAATATTATTTCTTTTAACTGCGGGTTTTCTTTATGTAGTTTATCCAGCACATATGTTGAAGAAGGGTTTTGATAACGCATCACCAACTCAACCGGCAATTCAAAATTTTTCTGTACTTCCTGCTGTAATCGTTTACTGATAACAATCAGCGGAGAACCATCTTCCGTCCAAACTTTACGGTAAGCTTCCGCTGAGTTTTTCGCTCTTGTTGGAACAATAATTCCTTTTACCAATAAGCTGCGTATTAAATAAGGTTTGTCGATTACTCTTTCATCCATCAAAAACTGATTGAGATATCGTTGTACATCTTTTACATCTGTTGAATCAGGCGAGCCAAGATTCATTAGAATTACTGCGCTGCTATTATCATTCATAAAGTTTGCAAAAGTAAATTCCGGTTATTATAAGTAAAGATAGCTTAAGTGTCACTTTAAAACATGACAGTTAAATGACAGTTCATCTGATTATAATCATGTTTTCAGAAACCACTTAAATTATTTTTGCGTAGCTTGATACAGAACATGATAATAGATAAATTTTGCGTAGCAGGGATAAATTATAAGAAGGCAGATGCGGAAATGCGGAGCTTGTTTGCAGTTAATGATGATCAATATTCTTCCATTCTAAAAAATGCTCCTTCTTTTGGATTAAAAGAAGTTTTCGTTCTTTCAACCTGTAACCGCACAGAAATATACGGGCTTACCGAAAACCCGGAAGACCTTATAAACCTGCTTTGTCTTGAAACGCCGGGCGACGTACAAACTTTTATACAATCAGCCTATATTAAAACAGGAGATGAAGCTATTGAACATATATTTAATGTGGGCGCAGGGCTCGATTCTCAAATATTAGGTGATTATGAAATAGTAGGCCAGTTAAAAAATGCTGCAAAATTTTCAAGACAACATGATTTTTTAGGTGCCTATCTTGAAAGGATTGTGAACACTGTTCTTCAGTCATCCAAACTTATTAAAAGCAATACACAGATAAGCGGCGGTACTGTATCGGTTTCATTTGCTGCCATCCAGTATATAAAACAATATGCACAAAATGCAGACAGCAAAAATATTTTGCTGCTTGGTACCGGTAAGATAGGAAGCACTACCTGTAAAAATCTTGTTGATTATCTTGAAACAAAAAATATCACGCTGATAAATCGTTCACCTGAAAAAGCAATTGAACTTGCAAATGAACTTGGTTTAAAAACAGGTGACATGAATAACCTGCAGGAAGAAATTGAAAACGCCGATATTATTCTTGTTGCCACCAATGCCGAAAAACCAATCGTGCTTTCATCACATATTTCAAGCGGTAAACAAAAACTCATCATTGATCTTTCCATTCCTTTTAATGTAGAAGAAAGTGTTGGCAACTTACCGAATGTTCAATTAATTAATGTAGATGAACTTTCTAAACTGAAAGATGAAACACTTAAAATGCGTGAAGCTGAAGTGCCGAAAGCAAAAGTGATCATCGCAACAATAATAGATGAGTTTGTTGAATGGCATAATATGCGCAGGCATGTGCCCATGTTGAAAGACCTTAAATCAAAACTGAAATCGCTGCATTCTTATTCATTAGTAACAGATCCTCAATCTTCGTTATACGAAGAAATGCTTGACACAAAAATTCAACGCGTTGTAAACGAAACAGCAGGCAGGATAAAAAAGACTGATACCAAAGGCTGCCAGTACATTGCTGCAATAAATGATTTTATTTGCATTGCATAACATGGCAAATAAAATTTTACGAATAGGAACAAGAGAAAGTCCGCTCGCAGTATGGCAGGCACAACAGGTGCAAAACCTGTTGACTTCACAAAACGTACAATCAGAATTAGCCTATATAAAAAGTGAAGGCGATACTGATCTTATTACTCCGCTTTATGCATTAGGCGTGCAAGGTATTTTTACAAAAACATTAGATGCAGCTTTATTAAATAACCGCATCGATATTGCTGTGCATTCAATGAAAGACGTGCCGGTGCAAATGGCTGAAGGAATTGTACAGGCTGCTGTTTTAAAAAGAGGTTCTTATAAAGATGTGTTTGTCTATAACGATAAGAGCACACTTGAAAAATTAGGTTATATAGATAATGAATGGATCGAAAATTCACAACTCACAACTCACAATTCACCATTCACCATTGCTACAAGTTCTGTACGACGCATCGCACAATGGCTGAATCGTTATCCAGATACAACAATTGAAAATCTCCGGGGTAACATAAATACACGTTTAAGAAAGTTAGGCGAAAGCAATTGGCATGGAGCCATTTTCGCTGCTGCAGGTATTGAACGTATTAATTTAAGACCTGAAAATTCTGTTGATCTTGACTGGATGTTGCCTGCTCCGGCGCAAGGTGCAATTGTTGTCGTATGCAGAAAAGACGATGAAGATATTTTTAATGACTGCAAAAGTTTTAATGACGCAGACACTGCTTTATGTGTGAAAATTGAAAGAGATTTTTTAAAAGTATTGATGGGTGGATGTTCAACTCCAATAAGCGCGCTTGCAGAAACAAAAGATAATCATGTTGTATTTAGAGGCAATGTATTATCAATTGATGGAAAAGAAAAAATTGAAATAAATAAAACAGTTTCTTTTAATGAAGCTGTTAGTCTTGGAATAATTGCAGGAAAAGAAGTTTTACAAAAGGGTGGAAATAAAATCATTGAGCAGATTCGCAATGCAAAACCGTGAACCTTCCATATTAATTACTGCCGAAACAGATGACTCGTTATTGCAGCCGCTTACATCAAAAAGTATGGTTGTTGATATAATTCCATTCATAAAAACTGAAAGCATACAAACAGAAAAAGTTCAGCAAGCAATTGGAAATATTTCACTGCTGAATACTACGGTTATTTTTACCAGCAGCAATGCGGTTGAAGCAGTGCATCGCTTCATGCAAAACAAAAAAATCGGTTGGAAAATTTATTGCGTTGGCAATGCAACAAAATCACTGATTGAAAATTTATTTGTTGATGCAACTGTTATTGCAGTAGCGGATAGCGCAGCAAAACTTGCACAACAAGTAATTGCTGATAAGGAAAACATAAGTGAGTTATATTTCTTTTGTGGCGATAAAAAAAGAAATGAATTGCCTCTACTGCTTGCACAAAATAATTTTATTGTGCATGAAGTTGAAGTATACACTACAACAATTCTTCAACATAAACTTTCAAAGTATTACGATGGTATTTTGTTCTATAGCCCAAGCGCCGTAGAAGGGTTTTTTAAAAGCAACTCTATAGATGATAAAACTATTTTGTTTGCAATCGGCAACACAACTGCCGATGAAATAAAAAAGTATTCAAACAATAAAATTATTACCGGTGATAAACCAGGTAAAAAAGAAATGATTGAAAAAGTCATTGAAGTCAAAAAACTGTTTGATGTTTAACTATACAAGCATTATTCACTCTTTTTCCAAATAAGATCCTGGCCATTCCTGCGCTCCAGCATAATATTATTTCCATCATCATCCTTTGTAAAAATTTTTCTGCCTCTTGTATCATTCAATTTAAAAAAAACATTATCTGTTTCAGCATACAACGCCTGCTTTATGCATTCTTTTTTTGTATAAATAAAGTATCGCGCTCATAGCTTACTGTGCAGCTTATTGTATTGTTCATTTGATACTTGCCGCAATATTGTTTTAATGTAGCTGCAGGAGCTTTGATAGGAGGTGGCAATTGAGGGATCTCATAAATTTCAGAAGCAAGCATCGTCCATGATGTATCATTTTTATAATAAGTATTTAATGTGCCATAAGTTGTATGCAGATGCTGTCCGTATACCCATTCGTTTTCATCTGCTACATAAGCAATTACTGCTATGTTATCATGAAAGATAACTTTTGGCTGCACAATTTTTATATTGCCTGTAAAACCTTTTGGTAAAGGCTGAAAACTTTCAAGAAAAGATTTTTTTATAAATCGTGTTCCATCTTCTGTTACAATAAAAAAATCTTTATCAAGGTATTTTGACCACAAGGTTGTATCACCAAAAGCAATTGCATCCATCAGGCTTTGTTCAATACGAATAATAGCAGTTGAATTTGTTGAACTATCAACAGACGGTATTTGCGCATTGACTTTGATGCAACAATTACAAATCATATACAACATCAGTAAAATATATAGATGGTTTTTCATACTCAGCAGTTTAAAGCGCAGATTGAAGATAGCAACAGAGTGTTTTGTTATTCGAACAAATTATATGAAAGGGAGAGAATCAATATTACTATTGAGAACAGATTGATTACTTCGGCAAAAGATGAGAAATCATAGATGTTTCTTTTAAACTATTACTTATTACAAGCTTCCTGTTCTGCCGCCATCTACAGTCAGGTTAATACCATTAATATATGCCGCTGCAGGTGAGCAAAGAAAAGCAACTACAGCTCCAAATTCCACTGCCTCACCTAATCTCCCTGCCGGTACAGAAGCAGCCATTCTTTCAAATACTGTTGCTTTATCCAGGCCCTGTGCAGCTGCCTGTTTTGAAAACAGGTAATCCAACCGTTCTGTTTTGGTGAAGCCGGGTAATACATTATTCACGGTAATACCATAATGACTGATCTCATTGGCCAGTGTTTTTGCCCAGTTAGCAACCGCAGCCCGCACCAAATTAGATATGCCAAGGCCGTTGATAGGTTGTTTAACAGAAGCAGAAGTGATGTTTACAATACGTCCAAAACCGGCAGCCTTCATGCCCGGGAAAATAAGCTGGGCAAGCAAATGGCTGCTAACCACATGCATGCGGAAGGCTTTTTCAATTTCAGCAACATCAGTGTCGATCATAGGAGCAGAGGGTGGTCCACCGGCATTGTTTATCAGGATATGAATGATATTTCCTTTCTCAAGAAAAGAGCTTACGGTTTGTTTTACCTCATCCGGATTGGAAAGATCCATCACAAGCAGCTCGTGCTTTTGTTCTTTGGAAATATCAAAACTACTTATTGCTGCACGCAGTTTGTCTTCATTACGACTTACAGCAATAACATTTGCTCCCATCAAAGCAAGTTCTGTTGCAGTGGCAAGGCCAAGTCCCTGTGAAGCGCCACACACCAACGCCGTTCTATTAGTAAGATCAAGATTCATAGCTTAAACTTTGTTGATAAGTTTCGTTTGCTAATCAGAATTTGTAATCTTCCCTCTCAGGGTAAAAAACATCTAATAGTTCACAATAGGTGATGGCGCGACCTTTATGTTTAACATGCGGTGGAATAACTGCTACTTTACCTGGTTCAAGTACTAATGTTTCACTATCAACAGTAAGCTCAAATACGCCTTTCAGCACATTTACAACCTGCTCCTGCATGTGCGAGTGCTCAGGCACTCCTGCGCCTGCATCTACTTTCCAATACATATAGGTGCAGGTGCCCGTATGTATTGCTTTTCCCCTGTAACCGGGAAAGACTTCTTTTTCATTCAACGATGCTAATTCTATAAAAGCCATAATATTTATTTGAGAGAACTCAAAGCTACAAACGGAAACAATTACAACAAGAAATCATGGCCTCAAAATAACCGGTAATACATCGGCATCAAACTGTTTGAAATTTAATTCTTACACATACAAATATTTGACGGAATTACTTTATCCCGTTAATGATCTATACAATCAATTTAGTTGGTATTATGACAACGCAGCTTTAGGAGTGGGTGGTGTTGTACTTAACCGCATACGTTCAGTTGTATTTTGGATAAATCTCCTCAGTTTCCCCGGTTTATAAGGTTTGGGAGTGCATGAATTAAAATAGGCGACAAAGAATAGCAGGATGCCAAATATATCCCAGCATAATTCTTTCCAATCACCATACAATTGTGTAACGCTTTGAGTAGAGATTGAAATTGTATAAAGATGGCTTAAGAAAAAGCAAAAGGCTGTAATTGCAATCAGTAATACTATTATCCGCGTAACAGCATATTCAATAACAGCACTATTCATGAATTCAGATTTGTTTTTCAGGCTTTCCCTGGCTGAATGCAACATATATTCCATTTTCACAATAATAGTAACAGAGCAGGCCATAACAACGATCTCTTTGATATCAATCCCTTGTATGCAGGCTATAACTTCTCTGAAAATAAAGGCAATTATCATCATTGTTCTAAGGAATTTGGCAATGGAAAAATTGTCATAACCAAAATGATCCTGCGTCCAATCAGATGCTGATTGGAATCTTTTTAATAATAATAAATCAATTGAATAGCCTGATTTCATGGTTGAAATTTATGAATAAGTGCAAACTAATTAAAAAAAATTATATTTAATATATTTGTCAGAAAAAAATTAATAAAAAACTATCCATTACTTAAATAGATGCATTTGATTTAAATTTTTAAAACTAATTTAAAATAAATCAATTTAAAACATTATATACGCATTATTTATATGTGTACTAATAATATAGACTCAAAATCAAAGGTTTTATATTTCCAGAGGTAGTTGAGAAAAAATACGTCCTACAAAATCAAGTCACATTTAAAATATTTATATTTAGTCCGTTAATACACAGGCTCGGTGTAAAATTAAAATGAATACCTGAGTCGGAAGCTATACAATTCAAATAAGCATACACAATCATCAATCATAAAAAAATAAGTATGAAAAACATCCTCGTTGCTTTTTTATTTAGCACTGTTTGCACTATTTGCCATGCACAGGTTCCGGTTCCAAAAACGCCATCCGTCTCTTCATTAACTGATTTTGTAAAGCCACCTTCTATTGGTGATATTGGTAAAACTTCATCTGGTATTACAGATAAACTTACCAAGGAATTATCATTGCCCTCGTCACAAAAGCCGTTGCTTACAGATGCAGTGTCAGGTTTCCTGAAAAAGAAAGAAGGTATATTGGGATTGGCAAGTTCAAATCCTACCAGCTACCTTTCTAAATTCAGTCCCATGCAAAATGATCTGTTTGGGAAAATGAAAGGCATTATGGGCGCATCAAGCTTCACTAAGTTTTTAGGATTGAAACCATCAGGCAGTGATGTAAAGAGTAATATTCTAAGTAATCTTTTCTTTTAAAGCGGTTACCAGAAACTATTTTTAAAGATTGAATTACCAAGTAATTTATTAAACAGCAAACCATCTTTGGTTTGTGTTAACCTGATCTGCTTCACATTCCTCATATCCAGGATGATTGTTGTAGTATCCGTTGGATTATATAAGAAGACAAAGCTTTTTGTCTTCCCGGCAAAAAATAAACTGTCAGAACTATGCAGTGTTTCACTATCTAACATGATCGCAGCATTAACTGATGGCTTCGTATTCAG
>Ga0206973_1045_pt1 | contig 30105 bp, 21 predicted proteins | sample Alteio_BWOrgHeat_83_FD_152927 | JGI IMG/M metagenome (GOLD analysis project Ga0206973, IMG submission 152927) | Enriched cells from forest soil in Barre Woods Harvard Forest LTER site, Petersham, Massachusetts, United States -... | ecosystem: Environmental > Terrestrial > Soil > Temperate forest >...
CCCAGTCGTTTACAAAAGAGCGGTCGATCATTTGTTTTTTCGCGGGATCATCCTGGATAATGTTATTAAAATCCTGTGTTTTAATTTGTGCAACATCAGCAGGCAAAGGCCTTACGGTATTATCATATCCAAGCCAGTCTGTTTTGCTTCCGGGGTAAGTATAAAAATCATTACCAATTGTCATTGAGTTAAAACCAAGATTGGCTTTAATCGCAATAAATTTTCTTTCAGGAACCTCTTTTGTATTTACCTGCACAAGTCCGCCTGCAAAACTACCGGGCAAATCAGGTTCTGCACTTTTATAAATAGTGATGTTATCTACAACTTCTGATGGGAAAATATCAAATGCAAAAGTTTTCCTGTCAGATTCAGAGCTTGGTAATATTATACCATTCAGCATTGCTTCATTATAGCGGTCATTCATACCACGCACAACAACATATTTATTATCCTGTATGGAAGTGCCGCTGATGCGCTTTAAAACATCGCTGGTATTTTTATCAGGCGATTTACGTATCATATCTGCGCTGATGCCATCAGAAACAACTGATGCATTTCTGCGCGTTACCAATAGTGAATTAAAGTTCTCATGCTTCGCGCTGGTGGTTGTAACAGTAACGGTATCTAATGTTTTTGATGAACCGGTTAGTACAACATTTACTGTTGCAACATCATTCTTATTAACTACAACATCTGCTATTTTCTTTGCACCGTGACCAACAAAATTTACCTGGAGTGTATAAGAACCTACAGCAACATCCCTGAACTTATATGTTCCATCCAGTTCACTTATTGTATGTGCGCCATTTTGAATGATGGTTATAGTTGCACCAACCAACGGCTCGCCACTGTTCTCGTCAGTTATTTTACCATAAATATTTCCTGATTGTGCCCATAGGATCATCGGAAAAAAAAGAAAAAGATATATAAGGAACGGAGCCAGCTTAGTCATGGTCTTTTAACATTATTAACAAATGTAGAAGCAGCTAAGCGCAGCATTATGTCCAAAACATTATTTGTGTGTTACCAAACCCAATTGTATAAGTGGTTATACATTTTGTGTTAAGCCATGATTAAAAAATCATTACCATTTCAAAGAAACTAACACGCATTGTTACCAATAAGCTATAAAGTAACCCTGGTAATAATTTCGTAAGACTTTGATAACGCCTTTCTTTAACAGCCGCAATGTTGCCCTTATAGTTTTACCGAAAATTTAAAGTATTTATGAAACCATTTTCTACGCTAATGAAAACGATGGTGCTTGCAGTATTGGCAGCATTTACTATCGGAAATGCGCATGCGCAAACAAAGCCAAAAAAGATTATCCAGGGTAAAGACACGCTTATTACTACCAATCGCACATGGGATTGCGATACGATTTATTACATGAAGGGACATGTATATGTTACAAATGGTGCACAGCTTACCATTCAGCCTGGTACTGTGATCGTAGGTGACTCTATTACAAAAGGCGCTCTTATCATTACTAAAGGTTCTAAACTTCATGCAGTAGGTACATCTTCCTGCCCTATTGTATTCACTTCACCAAAAAATCCGAACAGAAGAAATCGCGGTGATTGGGGTGGTGTTATTTTATTGGGTAAAGCTTCTATCAACAGTCCGGGCGGTATTAATTATATTGAGGGCCTTGCTCCATCTCCGCTTACTGAATATGGTGGCGGTACAACTCCTGATGACAACGACAATTCCGGTGAAGTTGAATTTGTTCGTATTGAATTTGCTGGCGTTGCATTATCTCCAAACAATGAAATTAACGGTCTTACATTCGGTGGTGTTGGCCGTGGTACAACGATTGACTTTGTACAGGTGAGCTATTCAAACGATGATTCTTACGAATGGTTCGGCGGTACTGTAAATTGCCGTCATCTTATCGCATTCCGTGGTATTGATGATGATTTTGATACAGACCAGGGTTATAGCGGAAAATTACAATTCGGTATTGGTATTCGTGACCCGCAGGTTGCTGATATCTCCGGTTCAAGCGGCTATGAATCTGATAATGATGCCAACAGCTCTACCAATCTTCCCCAGACAAGGGCTATCTTCAGCAACTTCACTGTTGAAGCAGGTGCTGATACAACTGCCAATCCTCTTTTCAGGGATGGTGCACGCATACGCCGTAACAGCCACATGTATATGTACAACAGCATTCTTATGGGTTATCCTGCAGGCGTTACCATTGATGGTGCATTAACTGATGCAAATGTTATAGCAGATACTATGGTACAGAATGATATTGTTACCTGTTTAAATTCAAGCAAATACGTTGTTTCTGTTTTAGGAAACACAGGCACAACCAATTTGTTGCTTAACCATGCTTCAAACAGGTTCTTTGCAGGTAATACACAGGTGTTACTTACAAATCCTTACAATCTTAATAATCCTAATTTAAGGCCTGCTACAGGTTCTCCTGCTTTAACAGGTGCAAGCTTTAAACATGTAGGTTTGAACGATCCTTTCTTTACACCTACAGCTTATGTTGGTGCATTGCCTAAACAGGCAGCTCAGAACTGGGCTACAACATGGGTTAACTGGACTCCGACCAAGACTGTATATACAGGGCCTTGCGCTTGCAGCACCGGTATTGTAGCTTCTGCAGAAAGAGATGATGATGCAGTAGCTTCAATAGCTGAAGTTAAAGTGTCACCTAATCCTTCACATGGAAATTTTAATGTTGAGTTAAGTGGATTTTCAGGTAAAGTGGCAGTTAAAGTTTCTAATATGAATGGTACAGTAGTTTATGTAAAAGAAATTACAGGCAACACAAAAAATGTAGTGAATGTTAGCCTGAATAAAGCGCTTCCGGGTTTGTACTATGTTACGGTTAATGATGATAAAAACATGGTTACTTCCAAAGTAAGTGTTAACTAAATAAGTTTGAAATTTAAAAACAAATAAGGCCTCGTTTTTACGGGGCCTTATTTATTATTTGCAACTATAAACAAAATTGCCTGGTTTAATAATATATAATAAACGTGTTTCTAACTGCACATTCAACGAAACAAAGATGTTTTGTATATAACTGCAACCGATATGGTTTTAAAAATAAAGCTGCATTAATTTTTAAAGTGCTGCATTAATTCTATGTGATAACCTATGTACCTAATATTCTATGTGGTTCAATATAATTTTTTTACCACAACTTGTCCCGCTCATGCGTGGATAAGCAGATAGAAAACATAGTATTTCACATAAGAGCTACTTAATCCGCCAACTCTATCCACACCGGCGCATGGTCACTTGATTTTTCCCAACCCCGTGCAAAGCGGTCAACACCTCCTGCTTTAAGTTTTGGTTCAAGTTTCTTACTCAATAAAAAATGATCTATCCTTAAACCTGCATTGCGTTCAAAAGCATTACGGAAATAATCGAAGAAAGTATAAATAACTTCATCAGGATACAATTTGCGGATAGCGTCTGTCCAGCCCTGCGCAACCAGCTTATGAAAAGCCGCTCTTGTCTCCGGGCGAAACAACGCATCATCCACCCAACGCTCCGGTTTATATACATCAATCTCCGTGGGCATCACATTATAATCACCCGTTAAAATAACAGGCTCGCCAGATGCAAACAATTCAGCCGCATGCACCGTTAACCGTTCAAACCATTTCAGTTTGTAATCAAACTTTGGCCCCGGTGCAGGATTACCATTCGGCAAATAAAGGCAACCGATAGTAATGCCATTCACCTTTGCTTCAATGTAGCGGCTATGCTCGTCTTCATCATCGCCCGGTAACGCGCGCCTTATCTCTTCCGGGTGCCCGTGTTTTGAAAGTATTGCCACACCATTCCAGCTTTTTTGTCCATGCCATATTGCATGATAACCCGCGTCAAAAATTGCTTCTTCAGGAAATTTCTCCTGTGGCGCTTTTAATTCCTGCAGGCAAGCCACATCAGGCGCAGATGCTTTCAGCCAGTTGAGCAATACCGATAAATGCCCGTTCACGCCGTTAATATTATAGGTTGCGATCTTCATTGTTCGTTTATAATTTGAATTGTAAATGTAATCATGCACCACTGAATGTTTCATTCAAAATAATGGTGACCAAAAAGAATTTGTTTGAATAATTTTTATGTTGCCAGCCAATGAACTTCGATTGAGCACGGTTGTGTCACTCCCTTGTACTAAAGTATTTCATAGCAGCTTTGGTTTCAGGATCAATGTCATTGCGAGAAATGAAGCAATCTGAATTTTATAAAACAGATCTGTATTGCTTAATGATTTAATAAAGTATCCTCTGCTAAGCTGTTTCTCTTGTGTACTTACGGGTTTTGTTTATTTCATTTCAACTTTTCAAAGTTTTTCCAGGATAACACAGGTCGCGCATCTTCATAACTGAAGGTTACCAACTAAGTAACAAGAAGTTCATTTCTTCGATGTAACTTCGATATTTCTTCGATATAACTTCGATATAACTTCGATATAACTTCGATCAATAAGATCGAAGAAACATCGAAGAAATATCGTAGATATATCGTAATAATCAGCTATCAGGTATTTACCGGATATAAGGTTGGTTGGAATACAGTAAGTTGTTGCCAGGTAGTTGTGAAGCATGAATGAGTTCAGAATTTTTAAGCAGTGTTATTGTAAACCAAAGCATTAAAAGAAGTGAGCAGATGGTAGAAAGTGTTCAGGCAGCCCGGGCTCATATTAAACATTGATTACAATACATAGTTTGCCACGAATGCACGAATAAGGAAACCATTCGTGCATTCGTGGCTTAAATTATTTATTCTGAAGTGAGGTAAGTATGAAAGTTCATTCAGGCATTGTAAACTCGTATCATTGCAATTAAACATATAGATTGCAATTAAAATTAATACTTCTAAAAAGCACAAGTATACGCCGCATATAAATCAGTAAATACTTGCTTGATAGGGCAATCAGTAAATTGAATATGGTTATTATACAAAAACTCCATAAGCTTTCTGTTACAATAATTTTATTGATTTTAATTAGTTGTTCTTGTACCTTGAAAGAAGCCTATGATACAATTAAATTTTCCGATACACAACAAGTGCGCGACTCTATAAATAAACTGAATTATTTATTTTTAAAACTGCAGAGATCTGGTTACGCTAAACAAAACAATTATGGATTTTTAGATGACACTCTGTATATAAACGAAGAAAAGATTACAGCTTACACAATTGATACTGCGAAAGTTTTAGAAAAATATAATGCAAACGAAAAACTTGAGATTTATACTATAATAAGATTTTTAAAAAAACATGATATTATAAATGCTGGCTTAGATATGTCGGCAGGGCTATGGTTTTATGGATATAGAGTAGCTGCAGAAGATGATTTTAATGACTATAGGTTTTTGACGGTTATTAATAATAATTCCGACAGCTTTGCAGTATCCGCCCTAAATAATATTATTGAAAATAAAGATGGGCTAATATTATGTCAACCTTCATCCACAGCACAGTAATAGTTTTCTGCAATAGCTTTAGTAAATATTTTCAGCCCGCACATCAAAAACCTTTAATGCTCCGCACATCATAAATAATATTTTTCTCCGGAGGGTTTTCTATTGCATGCACTAATACATGTATCATTTGTTTTATGCTAACCGTATCAAGGTTTTCAGCGGCTTCTCTTTTGCCTGCATATTTTGCAATAAAAAGAAATGGCCTCAACAACAGCGGCCACCAATGCCCAGGCCCTAATACATACCACGGGCGAATAAATGATGTTTTGAAATTTGTCTGCAACAATAACTGCTCTCCTTCTGCACGCACCTGCTGAAAGTCCTTCATAATGTTTGTCGGATATTGAGATACGCTTAAATAAATAAAATGATTTACCTGTGCGAACATTGCAGCTTTTACTGCTTCCTGTATTGAAACCATATCTATCTTTTGAAACTGTTCTTTTTTAGAAGGGGAAGGATGTGCAACACCGATCAAATGCACAAATATTGATGCAGTCAGAATATTGTTTTGATACGACAATGCATCCAGTGCATTGCCTGTTATTATTTCACATCCTTGTGGCAATTTGTTTTCGGAACCTTTGCGCACCAACGCGCGAATATTATATTCATCTTTTTGCAAAGCTTTGATAAGCCTTGTTCCTATGTAACCTGTTCCGCCGGTTATAAAAATGTTTTGCATAAGCAAGCTTGTCAGAAATGATTACAATAATCAGTAAAGCTATTTCACAAAATTATTTTACTCATCTTTAAAAAAGCTCAACGGGAAAATTCCCCAAATAAATGTTGATTTTCACCATAAATATCTTTAGATATTGTTTGATATTTACAGCGTTGCAATAAAGATCATCTTTTACAATAACAAAGATGATCTTTAATTTATCCGTAACTATTTTTAAGATTTAACCTCGCAAACATGGGCACCGAATTATCTAAAACAGAAAAAATAATAGCAGGTATTTTATTAGTTTTTTTTACTGCTGTTCCTGCTATATTGATCGTAGCTTTTTGGCCTGACAAACTTCCGTCTCCCAAAGATTTTATTAAGCCGCTTTATTACAACCAGCCTTTTCATATACGGCTTGCAGGCATCTGCGATACCGTCAATTACAGTGAGGCTTCAAAGATGTCTATTGATACCATAATAAAAACTGTTGTCGATACAAATAAAACTGTTGTATCAAAAGATAAGGCTCAACCTGCAGGCACAACAGCACCTGTTAAAGATTCGGATTCCATAAAAAAAGTAATTGTAGTTACCGCAACAACAAAACCTCCCGCCAAAGGTTCTGCGACTGATACCACAATCTATATTCAAAAAGGAAAATGTATTTGCGTATCAGATGAAAGCAAATTCATTCACATCAACACACTTCTTTTATTGCTGGTTGCATTGGCAGGTTTTCTTGGTAACATGATACACATTGCCACAAGTTTTACAACCTATGTGGGATCAAACAAATTTGTACGAAGCTGGCTGCTTTGGTATACCGTAAAACCATTCACTGCTGCAGCACTTGCAGTGGGTGTGTATTTTGTTTTCAGGGGAGGCTTTTTGAATATGAGTGATGATTCTACCAACATAAATTTATACGGCGTAATGACGATCTCATTGCTTACAGGATTGTTTACAGACAGGGCAACACAAAAATTAAAAGAAGTTTTTGAAGTATTGTTCAGGCCAAAAGAAGAAAGAACAGACCCGCTTGATGCGACAGCAAAAGTTACAGGCATTACTCCAACCGAAATTGAAGCCGGTATAGAAAATACACTTACAATAACAGGGGAGAATTTACAGAGTGCAACGCTTTCAGCTACTATTAATGATGAAGCTGTTGCCATAGCTGTTGCAGGCAATACTTCAGCAACCATAAAATATACCATTCCTGATTCGCAAAAGAATGCCACAACGTTCAACGTTGTTGTTAAAGATGCAGCAGGAACTACTGCCGGCACTGCATCACTCACGCTTAAAATTGCAGCAGGCGCACAGGCTTCACCAACTGCAGATGAAGAAACGGGTGATGGCGATGATGACACAAACAATTCTACCAACGAACCTGATGTTAAAGAATAAAATCTTTCTATGAATTTTATAACTACTGACTGGCTGAACCTGCGTACAGGCCCGGTTATCCCCCAGGACAAAGGCAGCAACGTAATTGGTGTGTTGCCACCGCAAACGATAGTTGAAAAATTACCTGACGGCAGCGAAGGGAAATGGGTGCATGTTAAAACATTGCTTGGACAGAATCCTGCGGATGGTTTTGCATCTTCATTATTTCTTGAACAAACAGATAAAACTTTGCCGGGGCAGGATGCGCCACCTGCTGCTGTTATTCCTGCTGTGCATCTTATTTTATCACCGGGCAAAACTGTTCGCAGGAGCGAGATAAACGGAAGAGCGTATCATCTGAATGAGCCCGGGATGGTTCAAACAGATATTACTCAAACAGCAGACAGTGATCTCAGGATAAAAAATATTCACCAGGTTGTTGACTGGATAGATGTAGAACATAGTGCGCGGTACGCTCCTACTTCAACCAACACTTACTGCAATATTTATGCATACGATCTTTCGTTTGGAACAGGTGTTTATATACCGCGTGTATGGTGGAATGAAAAAGCGTTTAAGGTGATTGAAGCAGGTGGCACGCCTGATATTATTTATGAGAAAACGGTTACGGAATTAAATGCGAACGCACTTGCTGACTGGTTTGAGAATTACGGCAATTTATTTGGATGGACGCGCGTGTTTGATACAGATACATTACAGGCTAAAGTAAACACCGGCACACTGGGTATTATTGTTGCACAACGTATCAATTTAAACAGGTCGGGACATATTGTTGGCATATTGCCTGAATTGCCTGATCATAAAGCCACGCGGGATTCAGGTAATAAAGTTATTTCACCATTGCAATCGCAGGCAGGAGCAGTAAATAAAAAATATTTCACCGGGAATAACTGGTGGGTTAATCCCAACAAGTTTAGAAAGTTTGGAATGTGGGTAAGAGAATTGTAAGCGCCGGTATCTCCGCCAAAGTGAAAGTGCATAAGTAGCCTCTTTAGCAATGCAGGCTTAAATAAAATATTTATCTTAGACGCTTCAGTAAATTAAACACTCACTCACATGAAATTTGCATTGCTTAGCGTAACATATGGCGGCTTGTTTTATAAAGGCGAAGCGCTTTCGCTCGAACAACAAATACACAAAGCAAAAGCATTGGGCTTTGATGCATTGGCGATAGAAACAAAACGTCCAATTGCTTCGCCACTTGATCTTAATAAAGCGGAACGTAACCGCATTAAACGCCTTGCTGCAGATGAAGGCATTGTTTTATGTGCGGTTGAAAGCCTGTCGGACTTCGGTGGCAAACACATGGAAGAGAGAGAAAATAATCTTGCTATGATGCGTATGGTGCTTGAAATGGCAGGAGACCTTGATGTTAACCTCGTAAAAATATTTGCAGCATGGCCCGGCATTATTAATGATGAAGAAGCAGTAGCTATGTATGGGCAGTTTGAACGTGGCAATTATTATAAGCGTTTATTTCCGGCAGAGCTGCGTGTATGGAATAGATGTATTAATGGTATACGCGAAGTGGCAGACATAGCAGCTGATATGGGCATCACACTTGCCTTACAAAATCATGCGCCCGTGTTGGCAAAAGGTTATGAAGATACATTAACAATGATGCAGGAAGTTGACCGCAAGAATGTAAAGCTTTGCATTGATGCGCCTCTGTTCTATGAACGGCAAAGCGATGAATACATTCATGAAGCGGTACAGAAATGCGGAAAGAATTTAGTGCATACACATTATGGCGCATGGAATTTCAGTGAGACAACTGATGGCGAAATTGTACAAGATCCATCTCCTTCAACAGGCGAGCTGATTAATTATGCGGCCTTTATTGAAGAGCTGCATAACATCGGTTACAAAGGTTATCTTACTTCAGAATATTGTTTGCCTGTTTATAAGGATCACCAGTTTGCAGGAATAGATGAAGTGGATCATGCAACAAAGATCACGTTGCAGTATATGAAGCAGTTGATGCATAACATTATACTTGCATAAAATCTAATCTACACATTGCTTATTGTAAAAGAAGCAAATGAAAAAACAGCTTGTTTTATTGTGCCTGCTTTATTTGCAATGTTGTTTTTCTTTTGCTGCTGATCATCCAACACTTTCAATTGGCGCTAAAGCTCCTGATTTTAAATTACAGGGCATAGACGGAAAAATATATACGCTTGAATCTTTTAAAGATGCAAGAATATTGGTGATAGCGTTTATCTGCAATCATTGCCCAACTTCACAGGCGTATGAACAACGGCTTATAAAACTCACAAGTGATTATGCTGATAAAGGTGTTAGAGTTGTTGCCATCAATCCGAATAACCCTGCATCATTGCGTTATGATGAATTGGGCTGGAGCGATGTTGGTGATTCATTTGATGATATGAAATTGCGTGCGAAAGATAAGCACTTTAATTTTCCCTATTTGTATGATGGGGCAAAACAGATCACTGCGAATGAATACGGGCCTGCATCTACTCCTCATGTTTTTATTTTTGATGAGAATAGAATACTGCGTTATGAGGGCCGTATAGATGACACAGAGAATCCGGAAAAAACACCACACTCACAGGATGCAAAAAATGCTATTGAAGCATTGCTTAATCATACAGCAGCACCTGTTACAGTTACAAAAGTTTTCGGTTGTTCAATAAAATGGCTGGACAAAAATGATTGGATAAATAAAGCAGAAGCTAAATGGGCAGAAGATCCTGTAACGCTTGATACCATTGATCTTTCCGGAATAACTAACCTTCTTAAAAACAATTCAGATAAGTTGAGGCTCATCAACATTTGGTCGGTTAATGATAATATTTCCAGATCACAATTCAGCGATCTTGTTACATTAAGCAGGATTTATGTGCAGCGCGATTTTGAATTGTTAAACATCAATGTTGATGATCAAAAAAAGAAAGACAGCGTGTTGGCATTTTTAATGAAGAAAGAATGTTCGGGCAGCAATTATATACTTACATCAACAGGGAAAAATAAATTGACGGAAGCGGTTGATCCAGGCTGGAATGGTAAACTGCCTTATACTTTATTAATTGAGCCCGCCGGTAAAATTGTGTATGCAACCCAGCACAGGATCGATCGTGAACAAATGCGGAAAATGATCTTTAATGATGAATACATTGGAAGGTTGTATAAATAGTCTTTTGTTTATAGAAGTTTGATTATCGGTCAGACGGCTGAGAGCCGCCTGACCGCTCTAAACAAGTCCGCTATCGAAAATGTAACTGCATCTTATATCAACAACACAAAACCACTCTTTAACCACAGATAGTTTTTACACCGGAAAATAGCAATGAAAAGATGCGCCTTTTCCCGGAACAGCTTCTGCAGTAATAAAGCCATCATGTGCAGTCATAATTTTTTTTGCAAGTGTTAAACCAATGCCTGAACCTTTATATTTGCCCGGGTTTAATTTCTCAAACACGGTGAATATTTTTTCTTTATCTGCTTTACTGAAACCTATCCCGTTATCTGCAATTGTTATTTTGTAATATTCTGTTATGCCAACCGATGCCTGTTGTTCTTCATTCAGAATCACTTTATCACAAGTGATCTTTACTTCAGGCACATCGCTCTCATTAAACTTTATAGCATTTTCAAGAAGGTTATAAAACAAAAGGTATAAATAATCCTTATACCCTTTTATTACGCACAGTTGTTCAATAATAATGTTTACTTTCTTTTCTGCTTTTTGCAATATGTCATTGCTTAGTTCTTTTAACAGGGCATCCAGGTCAACCGATGCATCAGGGTTTTGTAAGATGCTTATTTGTGTAAGGCTTAATATATCATCCAGCAAAAGATCCATCCTGTTTAATGCAGATTGCATGCGCCTGAATGTTGCCTTGCCACTGTCTGTCATTCGCCCGGCTTCTACTTTAATTAAATGTTCTATGCTTGTATAAATATGCCGTATAGGTTCCTTTACTTTATTACTGGTGATCAGAGTAAAAGAGGCTAATTCTTCAGAAGTCATTTTTAATTGCCTGAACCTTCTTTCCAGTTCTTCATTCAAATACTTTAACTGTTGTTCAACCTTTATACGGTGTGCCACATCATGCACAATATTCATCACTCCTATTACATTACCGTCATTATCACGCAAAGGAATATAATGATTCTCTCTATGCAGCCTGTGAGCATATTCTACCGATGAAGGCACAAAAGTTTTATATCCTGCCAGTGCCTGCTCCAAGGCTTTTGTTGTAACCGGGTCTCTTTGCATGTCCGGTATAAATTGGAGCAATGGTTTTCCTTCCACATTTTTTTTTGAATGCTCATATATCATTGCCGCAGTTTGATTCCATGCGATAACATTGTAATGATTATCGATGGCAATTATTGCGTCGATACTAAAATCATTTAGTAGTTCTGCAAGATTATTTATGCTTGCTGAACTATTTTCATTGTGGGTAGGTGCACTCGGTTTCATACCAAAAATTTAAAATAAAAATGCTTTAGGTGAAACTAATTTTTATTTAAGTGTTTCTTCATCATTTCAATCAATGTTTTTGTTTTAAAAGGTTTTTCAATAAAATCATCAGCGCCCGCTTCATCAACTTTTTTTTGTGCATACGGACTGGCTGAGATTATAATTACGGGTATGTCTTTTGTTACTTCCTGGTTTTTTAAAAAACGGCATACTTCCAATCCATCAACACCCGATAATTGCTTGTCCAAAATAAATAGGTCAGGTAGTTCAAATGCATTTTCCATCAGGGCTTCGCCATTTGGATATACTGTTACATCATACCCGGCCCGCTTTAAAATGAGCTGAAAGATATCTCTAATACCGGGATCATCGTCTGCAATTATAATGTGCTTCATATTGATAGTTTGGGTAAAAGGATGAACTAATAATAAATCAATACTTATGCCGCTAACCGTGTTACTTTAAACTACTTATATGTTCTGTTGCAACATTCATAATGCAGGGATACTTAAATCTTTTTTTATAGGCAGCGAAAAATAAAATATTGAACCCTCGTTCAATTTACTTTCTACCCATATTTTTCCTTTATGACGCCTTACTATAGCAGCAGTTATGTATAAACCTAACCCCATACCGGGAAAAGTATCTATCTGCGCATTACGTACCCTGTAAAACTTATCGAATATTTTATCTTTCACATCTGCAGCAATACCTAAACCATGGTCGCGCACGCTTACCTGCACATTGTTTTCTGTTCTTTCTGAAACAATTTTTATCTCACCACCTTTTGGTGCATACTTAATACCGTTTGATATTAAATTGATGAGCACCTGGCCGATGCGTTCCCTGTCTGCTGTTATATTTATAGCGCCGCTTGAATTAAATATCAGCCGGTGATTTCCTGTTGTATGCTGCAATTCTTCAATCCGCTCGCGTATCAGTTCATTTAAATCAAATGCGTCAGCATTGAGTAATAACTGCCCTTCTCCAATTCTTGTAGTATCCAGTAACGCACGAATAAGTTCAGCAAGCCTGTCTACCTGCAAATCCAGTTTTTCAACCAGTTTAACATCTTCGTGGTTTCCCGCTTCATCCAACATGTCTCTTAATAATTCTGTATACGCTTTGATACTTGTAACCGGCGTTTTTAATTCATGGCTTGCAATACCAATGAATTCATCTTTTTGTTGCTCCAGTACTTTTTGCAGCGTCATATCACGGGCGATCTTTACATATCCAGTTAGCTCAGGATTATACACAGGACGCATTATACCACTTACATAAAACCTGCTGCCATCTTTGCGCTGGTGCCAGCGTTCATCTGCAGCACGCCCTTTTTCCCTTGCTGCTGCCATCTCTTTTTCAGGCACACCTTCAGCGCGGTCTTCATCCGTAAAAATAACTGCAACAGGTGTGCCTGTTATTTCTTCGGCTTTGTATTCAAAAATGCTTTCTGCGCCCGTGCTCCAGCCTTCTACCATTCCTTCTGTATCTATGTTAATAATCGCAAAGTCAACGGCGCTTTCCAAAGTCACACGTAAACGTGCTTCGGATGCGCGCAATGCTTCTTCTGCATTTTTGCGATCAGTTATATCTACGATCGAGGCAAACCAGCCATTGATGTTACCGGAGTTGTCAGTGTCGGGCGTATAAACAACATGCAAAGACCGTTCATTGCCATTGCGAAAATCAACTTCATCTTCATATTCCACACGCTCCCCGTTAAGAACGCGTTCAACATATGGCATTATTGTTTTAAGCCCTTCTTCACTCATAATTTCCGTGATCGGCCTGCCGTTGATCTCTTCAGGCGTGCGGTTAACCATTGCAGCATAAGCGCGGCTAACATACCGGTACCGCAAATCCCGCGTGCAGCGCGAGAGCATAAAGGGTGTTTGTGTGATGATTGCATCAAGTTCAGCTTCTTTTTGACGTAAAGCTTCTTCTGCACGGGCGCGTTCAAGCCGCGTCCAGATGCGGCTAACAATCTCGTGCAGCAATTCCATTTCATCGTCATGCCAATCTCTTGGTCCGGAGTCGTACAGCGTCATAACGAAGCACCATTTGCCATTGCGCACAAGAGGCATACTAACAAACGCACCGATGCCAGGGGCCTGTATCTGCCCATTAAGCCGTGGATCGGTAGCAGTATCGCGTACAACATAGGTCTTGCCTGCACGACTGGCTTCCAGGTATTCTAAGGCCTCATATTCGGCAATGCGATGCGCACCTTTGAAGCTGCCTGCATCTGCTGTTTTCCACTCGTTGGTAATGGTGATGATCTGCTGCTCTTTATCAACTTCTCCAAATGCGCACTGCGAGGCATGAAAATGTGCACATATCTTTCCACCAAGTGTATTAATTGTTTCATCAATATTCGTAAGGTGAACAAGGTATTCACTTACTTCTGCCAAAAAAGCGAGATTCGCTTCGTGGCGTTTGCGCTCAGTTATATCATCGTAAACTGCGGCGATAAACGGGCTTCCTTTTTCACCAACACGGGAAAGATAGCAGGAATACCATTGTCCCAATGCTTCTACAGGATATTCTGCGCGAGTCGGCTCGCCGGTCCGATACACTTTTTCCAGCAATTTGTACCACTCAGGTTCAAGATCAGGAACAAGTTCTCTCATGCGCTTGTTATCGGAATCTTTAATACCGGTCATTCTTTTGAAAGCAGGATTATCATCTCTGTGCCAGTAATCAACAATATTACCGGCGTCGTCAGATATCATTTCAAGCAGGCTAAACCCTTCATCAATAGAATTAAAAAGAGAGCGGTATTTTTCTTCTGATTTCTGCAGTGCCTCTTTAGTTTGAATAGCATCTTCCATCAGGTTCAAAGCGGCACGCCTTGCTTCACGCAACTGATGATTTACTTTTTTCAGTTCTATCAATCCTGCTGTATCATCTATTCCATTCATTGACCGTGCGATGTTTTTTAGTTTAACAGGTTCAGGCATATATATTTATTAGTTATATTAGTTTTCTTCTTCTTCAAAATCCAATCTATATCGAGGTGATTCATTCGCCCGTTCACACAATTTATTTATTTCTTTTTTCAATTCTATCATCCTGGTTTCACGGCTTACCATTACATCATTAAAGCGTGTCAGCTCATCCATATTCTGGTGCAACAGTTGTTCCGCTTCTTTCCTGGCCGTAATATCTACAAACGTAATTACAACACCATTAATGCGGTCTTCTGTTGTACGGTACGGAGAAATGCGCATTAAAAACACTTTATCTTCTGTTGTACGTACTTCTGTTTCTACGGTTGTAAGCCTGTCTAACACGGCTTCTGCATCATGCAAAAAATTGTTGTATTCAAGCTTGTTGGTAATATCACTTAACGGCCTGCCATGATCTGCAGGAATAAGATTGAAAATATTTCTTGCAGCCGGTGTAAATAACGCAACACGAAAGCTACGATCAAGAAATATGGTACCGATATCTGTTGAGTTGATAAGGTTTTGAAGATTGTTGCTGGTAAGGCTTGTTTCTTCGATCTTTACTTTCAGTTCCTGGTTTACGGTACGCAGTTCTTCATTGATGGATTGTAATTCTTCTTTGCTTGTTTCCAGTTCTTCTGCAGCAGAACGCAACTCTTCATTCATTGCCTGCAGTTCTTCATTCGATGCTTTTAATTCTTCCTGCTGAAATTCATGTTGTTCACTTGATGAACGCAGTTGTGCTTTTAAACGCATCAGTTCTTCTTCCAGGTGCCTTGCAACAGGCTCATCTGAAGTAAGCAAAATTTCCTGTGTAGCGGTATCGGTTGAAGTTTCAAACAGAACCAGTATAAAGCCTCTTGCAGTATCACCTGCACGCAATACAGGGCGCACGTGAATATTGATGGTTTCAGTGTGCTCATCAATGATTATTTTTAAACCTCTTGCCTCAACAGCGCTTTGCCTTTGTGTTGCCTGGTAAAGCGCAGAGCGCAATTCAAGCCTTAATTCAGGCCTTACTAATTTTAATAAATTCTGAGAAGGCTCGCCACCGCTTATCTGCAAATATTTTCCAGCTCTTTCTGAAAGATGCACAATATCATATTCTTCATTCACCACCAATGATGGCGGCCCATATTGCTCCAACAATTGCTGATGCAGATCGCCAAAAGAAATGCGTTCCAGTATTTTGTTCTCATGCTCCTGCGATGAACTTAAAGGCTGTTTATAAAGTTGGAATGTAGGCACAGATTCAGGAATAGGGTAAGTTCTCGGTGTTGCCTGCCTGCTTTGAAAAATATGATTCTCCCTGTTATAACCCGCGTACAGATCTGTTGCACCGTCTACCGATTCAGAAGAACCTAAAAATAAAAAGCCGCCTGGGTTTAAAGCAAAATGAAAAGTTTCTGCAACGCGCTCCTGCGCCACATGATTCAGATAGATCATTACGTTGCGGCAACTGATCAGATCCAAATGAGAAAAAGGTGGGTCTTTTAAAAAGTTATGTATGGCAAACATTATTGTCTCACGCACTTCCCTGCGAATACGGTATTCATCGCCTTCTTTAATAAAAAAGCGGCGTAATCTTTCAGGTGAAATATCTGCCAGGTCGTTTATGCTGTATAAACCTTCTCTTGCCTGTGTAATAGCTGCTTCATCAATATCGGTGGCAAATATTTGCACCTTTGGCGCATCAATAATGCCTGTTATTTTTTCCGCGCAAAGTATAGCGAGCGAATATGCTTCCTCACCGGTAGCACATCCTGCAACCCAAATGCGTAACTGGTTCTCTGATGTTTTACCTTTCAACAGCAATGGCAATATTTCTGTCTCAATAATTTCAAAGGCCTTTTTATCGCGAAAGAAATTGGTTACAGAAATTAATAAGTCCTTCAGCAAAGCATTTGTTTCATCAACATTCTGACGCATGAAGGTTACATAAGAAGGCAGGTCGGGAAGACTGTGAATATTTATGCGCCGTTCAATACGTCGCAATAAAGTGGGCCTTTTATAATTTGAAAAATCATGCGTTGTACGCACTCTTATTTCTGTAAAAATTTCACGCAAAGCCTGTTGCTGATCCTGCGGCCTTTTCTCTGCATCTTCTGAAATCTGTACCCTGCCCAAACTGTTTTTATATGCAATAATTTTTGCGGGAATATCTGAAACATTCAATACTTCATCTACCAGTTCGGTAGCAATAGCATTACGCGGCATTTCATTAAACTCTGCTTCCCGCGGGTTTTGCACAAACGTAGCGCCGCCTCTTTCCTTCACTCTTTTTAAACCCATTGAACCATTCGCTCCGGTGCCTGATAAAATAACTGCTATTGCTTTCGGGCCATGTTCTTCTGCAAGCGTTCTGAAAAATATATCAACCGGGGCACGGCGTTCTTCTATTTGAGTATTGGGCGAAACAATAATGTGGTCATCCTGCATGGTAAGGTGCTGATTGGGCGGCACCACGTACACATGATCAGGAGTTACTCTTACTTTTTCTGTTACCTGCATTACCGGCATTTTAGTAACTGTTTGCAATACCTGTGCAAGACTACTGTCGTGATCCGGTGAGAGGTGTAGTATAACAACGTAAGCCATTCCCGATTGTGGTGGCGTATGCTGAAAGAATTCGTGAAAAGCCTGTATGCCTCCTGCTGATGCACCCATCCCTACGATCAGGAATTCATTTTCTCCTGGTTTAGCTAAGGCCGGATCATCATTTACTATTTCTTCTTTTTTAGTCGATTTTGGTTTTGCCATTTTTATTTAAGTGATGGTATTTTAATCCCAATATCGTTATTTTCTGTACTAATATGTTGCTGTAAATATTCTTTACTTAATTGTTCATTAGAGTGTGCTGCCTTGCGCACCAATTGTGAACGCTCATCAATTTCTTTTGCCTTATTAAAATAGGAAGCTGCAAACCCGGGTTGATTAGATTCTGCAAAGTGGTCACCAATATAATTCAGCATCATAACACTTTCATCCATGCCACGTATAGCATTGTATAAACTATCCTCAACTTTTTCTGTTACAGATGCAAGTAAGGTATCTACAGAATATGCATGGCCTGTATGGCAACGGTATCTTACAATATTATCATTTCGCAATCTTGACAAAACACCATAGCATTCAGGGCACGCGAATGGTGTAAGTTCACCAAAATGTAAATGGCCATTTTTCATAGCACATTCTTCAGCGGCTATTTCAATTTCTTTTTTTGTTTGTTCATCTTTCATAACGCCGGCATTTTCAATAAGAGGTTCTTTGGATAAACGAACAAGCAGGTCTGCCATTTCAGATATGCCAACACAATAATCAATGTTTACTTCCCGCAGTGCATTTTCAGGCATAGAAGCCACTTCTGCCTCTAAAGGATCTTGCACAATGGCAATACCGCCAAAATGTTTTACCGCCCATAAGCCTGCAGTGCCATCATCTAATCCTCCTGATAAAATTACACCAATAACCCGATTACCGTATACGTATGCTGCAGAGCGAAAAAGCGGATCAACAGCAGGGCGAAAACGGTTTTCTTTTGGCCCATGTGTTATACGTACACTGCCATATTCTATCAGCAAATGATGATCGGGCGGCGCCACATAAATACGGTTAGATGCTATTGGTTCGTGGTCATATGCATTCGCCGCATAAATAGTGTTTTCGCGGTTAAGCACTTCAGGCAGAACACCATGTATATCAGGCGACATATGCCATACAATAAAGATCGGTATATTAAAATCGGGCGGCAGATTTCTTATTATCATTTTGAATGCCTCAAAACCGCCGGTAGAAGCGCCGATAACAATTACCTTCTGATGATAAGTAAGGTTACCGTGCTCACTGTTTTTGTTTTCTTCAACCGGTAAGTTATACTGGGGCATTTTATTATTTTATAAGTGATATACAGATTAGCTATTCCAATTAATACTACAGTAATTGAGCCACTATTTATGTGCAGGGCATTACCTGTAATGAAGCGCAGGCAAGGTGAATAAAGCTTTTGTATTTCCGCTGTTGAACGAGGTACATTAAAGGTAGTTCTTATTTATGCAAACGAATTATAAATTAACTGTCGCCAACGGGTCTGTATTTATTTAGTAACTGCCTGCTGTCCTGTAAGCTTATTTTTACGATATAACTTCGATATTTCTTCGATATTTCTTCGATCTGATAGATCGAAGTTACATCGAAGTTGTATCGAAGAAATATCGAAGTTATATCGAATAAATGAATATGCAGGTAAGGAAAGTAAAAGACTGTCATATACGGCAAGATCTTTACCGGCGGGTTAATGCAATACAAGTACATCGGAGAGGTAAATTCCCCAATGCAGTTTAAACAGGTGTGCAGGTTATTTTTGCAGGGCGGAAAATTTATTTATAGCCTCGATCATTATTTCATCCTTATGGCTTTTTTTATTTCCTGCATCAACAGGTGTACCATAAGTCCATACAAAGGTTCTTCTGCTGCCACCGGCAAACACCAGTTCAAAGTCATATGTATTATCCGTTATCTTCCTGACAATAACTTCTACATTATTGTCAAGAGTAAAGCGAATGACATCATTCGTCATGCCAGTTACATCACAAAATGTATGCTCATCATTTTTGAAATAATAAATTTTGCAGGAAGAGTGGTTACTTCTATCTTCGTAAAACGAGCCGTAGACCAACTCAGCCCGGCTTTTGAATTCCATTACATTTTATTGCAAAACATTTTGTTTAAGGCTACTATTCCAGGTTATAGATATTAGTTTTTGTTGAAATGATTATTACTTAATAAATGATTTAAAAGCTGTTGGTTAATGCCGATTGCTCGCCCTGCTGACTACTTACTTGCAACCTTTAATTAAAAACATGTATAAAAAGATATTATTGATTGATGATGATGAAGACGAGCAATTTTTCTTTACGGAAGCCTTAAAAGAAATTGAAGCTCCTGTAAAATTTTTTTTTGCCATTACAGCCGGTGAGGGAATAAAACTGATGAGGTTTTTATCTCCTGATATTGTTTTTATTGATATTAATATGCCCCTTTTAAACGGCCTTGAATGCCTTGACCTTATAAAGAATGATGATAAGATCAACTCAATACCTGTAGTAATTTATTCAACAGGTGTGGATGGAGTGGTTTGTGATGATGCCATAAAAAAAGGAGCTATTGATTGCTTAAAAAAAACAAATTCCATTAAAGGCCTTACTACAGTGTTAAGAAGGCTTTTTATATAACTGCGTTGCAATAACAACAGGTTGTTGCTATGAATACTATTTTAAAAAGTCCGTACCCTATTAAATAATTGAATATTTACTTCTTATTATTATGGATTTTCGTTTAAATGGACAATATAATCCATAAATAAACCAATCCCTGCATTTTTAATTCGTTCTATGTTTAATTATTTTGAGCTTTAAACAGGCATCATAATAACGGTTGCTTTGCTTTTGTATAGCAACGTAATAATTGCATCATAGTATGAAAAAGATTTTTACGGCGTTTATCATCATTTCTTTTTTCAGTAATATTTTACATGCGCAACAACCATATGTAGTTGCAAATAAGATATCATCTAAAGCAAGCTTTTTTCCGTTGGAGTATGTGCGCTTATTGGAAAGCCCTTTTAAAAATGCAATGGATAAAGATGAAGCTTACCTGCTTTCTTTAAAGCCCGACCGTTTTTTATACCGCTTCCGTTTGAATGCAGGGCTTCAGCCAAAAGATTCTATTTATGGCGGATGGGAAACTGCGGAAGTTTCAGGGCATTCGCTGGGCCATTATTTATCTGCCTGTTCTATGATGTATGCAGCTTCAGGTGATGAGCGTTTTAAAAAAATTACAGATTATATCGTTGATGAACTGGCATTGTGCCAGGACGCACGTAAAACAGGTTATGTTGGTGCAATACCCGGCGAAGACTCACTGTTTGATCAGATCGCTTCCGGTGATATTCGCGCAGGCGCCGACCTGAATGGCGTTTGGGTTCCGTGGTACACGCTGCATAAAATGCTTGCAGGTTTGGTTGATGCATATATGTACACCGGTAATGCAAAAGCATTGTTGATCGCAGGCAGGTTTGCAGATTGGGCAAGTGATAAATTTAAAAACCTTACAGATGCGCAATTTCAAACCATGCTTAACTGCGAACATGGCGGCATGAATGAGGCATTGGCAAACATTTATGCATTCACAGGCAACAAAAAATACCTTGACCTTTCCTATCGCTTTGATCATAAAAAAATACTGGATACACTGGCGGATGGTAAAGATGAATTAGCAGGCAAACATGCCAATACGCAAATACCAAAAGTTATTGGTGCAGCACGCCAATATGAGCTTACGGGTGATGATAAAGAAGAAAGAACAGCTGATTTTTTCTGGCAAACAGTTACCGCGCATCATACTTATGTTATTGGCGGCAACAGCGATTTTGAACATTTTACAAATCCGGATGAGCTGTCTGATCATCTCAGCACAAACACAACAGAAACATGCAACAGTTACAACATGCTTAAGCTTACGCGGCATTTGTTTACATGGAATGCTGATGGCAAATACATGGATTATTATGAGCGCACTTTATACAATCATATCCTTGCTTCTATCAATCCCGATAATGGTATGACCTGTTATTACGTACCGCTTGCTTCAGGTGCAGAGAAAACATATGCAACGCCGGAAACATCGTTCTGGTGTTGTACCGGAACAGGTATGGAGAATCATGTAAAATATGGTGAGAGCATTTATGCAAAAGGTGATGATGGCAGTTTGTATATAAATCTTTTTATTCCTTCAACACTTAACTGGAAAGAAAAGAATTTGCAGCTAAGCATGCAGACAAAGTTTCCTGCATCTGATAAAATAGAACTGAAAATAAACAATGCTACAACAGCAGGAAGTTTTCCTATTCATATTCGCTATCCGCATTGGGCAACGAATATTAAAGCAATAGTGAATGATAAAGTGGTTGCTGTAACAAAAGACGCCAATAATTATTTTACCATTAATGGCACATGGAAAACGGGAGATGTTATTACTATTATTATGCCTATGCATATTTACCAGGAAGCGATGCCCGATAATGCTAACCGTGTTGCGTTGTTATATGGCCCGTTGGTTTTAGCCGGTGAATTAGGAAAAGAAAAACCTGCTGAGAACAATATTCCGGTGTTTGTAAACAACAGCAATGATGTTGCTTCAACCGTAAAGAAAGACAATGACCTGGTGTTTAAAACTGCTGTGGTAAATAATGATAAAACGGTATCACTGATCCCGTTTTATGCAATGCATGATGAACATTATATTGTGTATTGGGATGTATTTACAAAAGATGCATGGGCGGCAAAGAAAAAAGAATATGAAGCAGAATTAAAGCGGCAGGAAGAATTGGAGAAACGTACGGTTGATGTAATGCGTATTGGTGAAATGCAACCTGAGCGCGATCATAATGTAAAAGGGGAGCAAACAAATACCGGCGAAGCCTTTGCGCGTAAGTGGCGTGATGCGGTAAACGGTGGTTGGTTCTCCTTTACGCTGGATACAAAAAGCAATACAAACCTGCAATTGATATGCACATACTGGGGCAGCGATCACGGCAGCAGGGCTTTTGATATTTTGGTGGATGATACAAAGATCGCCACACAAAAACTGGAGTCGGAAAAGCCAAATGAATTCTTTGATGTGGTGTATGATATTCCTTCAAGTCTTTTGGCAGGCAAACAAAGCATTACTGTAAAATTGCAGGCACATCCAGCAAGTACAGCAGGTGGCTTATTTGGTTGCAGCCTTGTAAAGCCTGTACAATAAATTACGTCATTACACGAACCGGGTTGTAATCCACAAGTGTTCGAAACCTAAGCACCAAATAAGTAAGGCATCTTCTGTGCTACGATGAATTGTATTAAAAATTTATTTGCACATCCCTGAATACATCGGGTTTACAGCCAACATACAGAGCTTATTGAAACTCCGGTGATACTGAAAAGTAAATGGCACAATACATTGAGGCGCATATTATACGGGAACAGCGGTGCGCAGCTGAGCTTGTAATGGCTTAACTTATTGTAATGAGTTTGAGTACATGCATTACAGGCTTTGCCATACTGTTGACAGCACTTTGATAGCAATTAAAGTCTCTGTAAGGTCTCTATAAGGTCCCTATAAGGTCTCTATATGGTCTCTGTAAGGTGTCATAAAAATGAAAGAAAATTTTAATTACCGGGATCCGGGCCGGTTAATTTACAGCGATTGAAAGATACATGAATTTAGTTTTTTAATTGTTTTCCAGGAGTTTTTTATACATACTGCCGGGTTTTTGTGCCAGATAAAGCAATTGTTTGCCGGTAATTATTATATCCCTTCAGGATTTTCTTATGTTTCGAACACTTGTCAGAAAACCCCGGCCCCATAGTGGGGAATCAGCAATCCGCTATCATAAGTTCACGTAGCTTAGTATAATGAAAATGCCACAGCCTGTTAATTTAAAACTTAAAGCAATACAGCATATTGGTATTCCTGTAACCAATATTAAAGTATCAGAAAGTTTTTACCACAACCTTGGTTTTGAAAATGTAATGCAGTCAGGCTTTATGCATAACAATGAAGAAGGCATTTGCATTATGATGCGACAAGGAAATATTGTGATTGAATTATACCAGATGCCATTAGAAGAATTAGCTGCAATTGCTGTGCGAAAAGATGGCCATATAGACCATGTTGCATTTGATGTGGATGATATTGATGCAACATTTTCTGTTCTTTCTGCTGCAGGATACCACATTATTGAATCAGCTCCTATGCAATTAAACTTCTGGAAGAATGGCTGTAAATATTTTAATATGCTTGGCCCCGATGGTGAACGGTTAGAATTTAACCAGGTATTGTAAATTCAGCAGGAGTTTTTAATATTGCACCGTATCGCTTTAAAAAGTATACCAAAGCTTATCAGGTTTTTTTATTGTTATCTCTACAATCCCTTTAAATGAAACCGGTTTTTGCTACTGTTCTTTTGTTCATTTTTTTTATAAATATGTCTTCATCGCAGGAATTGGCAAATGTTCCCGAATTTGGCAAGATTGACAGTACCGGATTGCAAATGAAAGAATGCAGCTTTGAACCTGATGCATCCGCCATGTATCTTTTATCATATAAATATACAGAGCTGTCTGTGGGCGATAACGGTAATTCAAAAATTGTAACCACTACAAGGTATCGCTTAAAAATTTTTAATAAAACAGGATTCAAATATGCAAACGTTGTTATTCCTTATGATGGCTCTTCAAAAATAACCAATGTGCATGGAGTGATATATAACCTTGACGAAAAGAAACAGGTACAAACATATGTTTTGAATGAGGATGATATTTTTCAAACCAAGTCGAAAAAAGATAATTCAAACAGGATCGCTTTCACTTTTCCCAACGTTAAAGAAGGCTGTATAATTGAATACGAGTATACCAGCATAGAAAGAAATTCATACTTTCTTCCTTCGTGGTATTTCCAGGATAACATTCCAACGTTGTTTTCGGTATGCAAAATAAGCAAGCCTGTTTTTTCGCAGATACAAAAACGTGTTGTATCTGACCTGCCTGTTGAAGAAGGATCTGAAATTGACGATTCAAAAGGGTTTGACGACAGGAAAGTAAAACTGTCTTATGCAATGAGAAATATTCCTGCATTTAAGCCGGAATCTTTTATGAGCAGTTACAATGATTATGAAGACAGGATAGATTTTTTGCTGGACGCAAAAGAAACATATGGAAGAGCCGTTATACGGCAATCTGACAATCAATGGTTACTGGTGAATTCATGGCTATTGAGTTCACCGGTTTTCGGATGGCAGTTTGACACGCAGATACCAGGTACAAAACCTTTTATTGACTCAGTAAACCAGTTACAGGAAACTTCTCAAAAAATAAATGCTGTATATAAATATGTAAAACGCAACCTCAAATGGGATAATGAATATTATATTTTTTCTGACGATTTAAATAATGTCTGGAAAAGCAAACAGGGCAACAGTGCAGAAATAAACCTGAGTATTTTAAATATTCTCAGAAAATGTAACGTACAATGTTATCCTGTGTTATTCAGTACAAGATTGCATGGCAAAGTAGATTATAATTTTACAACCCTGGCGCAGTTTAATACAGTTGATATTGCCGCTGTTGATGGAGACAAATTTTATTTACTCGATGGAACCAATCCTTATCTTTCTTACGAAACACCACCGTATAATGTTGTAAATACAACAGGAATGATCATTGATCGTGTAAATAACTTCAGGATCAATGTTGATTTTGGCAGAGCATTAATAAAAGATTCAACATCAGTTACAGCAACTGTTGATTCAAACGGGGTTTTAAAAGGAGATGGTGTAAAAGCACTATTTGATCTTGCGAAAATTCTGAGGCTTGAAACTGATGAGCAGAACGATGAAAACGAAGAAAAATTGAAACCGGCTTCAGACATAAAAATTGATTCTTCATACCAATTGAATAAAGAAAATGAGTTGTTGCCACTGGTTGAAAATTTCAAATTTCATCATGAACTTCCGGTTACAAACGATTTCTATTTTCTTAACCCGTTCCTGTTCTTTGAACTTGAGAAGAACCCTTTTGAAGATACTGCACGAAGATCAGATATAGATTTTGTTGCAAAAACATTGTACATCGTAAACATGAAAATTGCTTTATCAAAAGGAATGATAATAGAAGAGCTCGCAAAAAACAAAGAAATTGAAATACCTGATAGCAGCATAAGTTTTACTTACAATAATGAATTTAAAAATGATACGATCTTTATCAGCTGCGCTTTGGAAATAAAAAAACCTGTTTTTAATAAGCAGGATTATACACAGGTAAAAAAGTTTTTTGAAAATATTTACAGCCTGTTGAACAACCAGGTTTTGCTAAGAAAAAAAGATGATTAATTAAAGTTTTTTTAAACTAAAAGATATTGAAGCTTTAATTAAACATAATAATTCATCCTGGTGAATTATAAACACTATTTTTTCGACTGCTTAAGATTAAGATAATCTCTTGGTGTAATACCAAACTGTTTCAGGAAACTTCTTCCAAAATTTGTTTGGGAATTATAGCCAACCATCCCGGCTACTTCATAAATTTTATAGTTGCCTTCTGCCAATAACTCTGCTGCCTTTTTTAGACGTGCAAGGTTGATGAGTTCATTCGGTGTAAGGTCTGATACAAGTTTTATTTTCCTGTAGAAAGTAGGCCGGCTCATGTTCATCTTTTTTGCAAGCTGTTCAACATCCAGTTCTGCATTTTCAATGTTTTCATAAATAACATTGTTCAATGCTTCCAGGAATTCCTCATCAGCTTTTGAATGCGCCATACTTTTTATATGCGCTAAAGGGGAGTTGGCAAAATGCTCTTTTACTTTATTGCGGTTGATGAGAAGATTGGCGATCTGAACATGCAGGTATTCAGGTGAAAAAGGCTTTTCTATATAAGCATCGGCGCCATGTTCAAGCCCTTCTATTTTTGATTGTAATGAATTTTTTGCAGTGAGCATTATTACCGGGATGTGACTGTAATCAAGATTGGTTTTTATTTTTTTGCATAACTGGAAGCCATCCATTTCAGGCATCATTACGTCGCTTATAACAAGATGCACGGTTTCTTTATCCAATATTTCAAGTGCATTGATAGCGCTTGTTGTTGTGATAATGGTATACTTGTCACCAAGATCTCCTGAGAGGAAATCCAAAATTTCTTCATTATCATCAACCAATAAAATAACCGGGTTCATTAAACTTTATTTTCAAAATGTATAGCAATCAAATCAATTAAATCTTTCCAAAACAAGACAGCTTATTGTTCATGCCCGGTTTCCTGGTGCAGCGGTAATTCAAGAACGAAAATATTCATGCGTGTTGTGCCTTTCATCATATATAATTTTCCCTTGTGCAATTCAGTAAGCGAGCGTGAAAGTGCAAGCCCTATCCCACTGCCCATCTGGTGTTTTGTTTTCTCAATGCGGAAAAAAGGCTCGAAAACTTTTTCTTTTAACTCTTCAGGAATAATATAACCATCATTTTCAATTTCAATTGTAAGACTTTCATCTTCGTCATTTAACTGCTGCAGCTTCAGGTAAACTTTTTTGTCGGCATATTTAATAGCGTTGTTTAACAGGTTGCTTAATATTTTATTCAATGCTTCAGCATCGGCATAAGCATATATGTGTTGCTTTGGTGCGCTGAGAATATATTCCAAATTTTTTTGTTCAGCTATGGGTTGAAAGTTTGAATAAATATCTTCCAGCGATGCTGTTATATTCATTCTTGTAAATTCAAGACTGAAACCTTTTGTTTCTGTTTTTCTAAAATCAAGCAACTCATTCGTAAGATCAACAAGCCTGTTCGTGTTTTTTGCCATCGTTTTTAAATAGACATCCGCACCGGGTATATCTGTTGCATTCTTCATTAATTTTTCCATCGGCGCTTTTATTAAAGTAAGCGGTGTACGAATTTCATGCGCAACATTTGTAAAGAATTCAATCTTTGCCTGGTAAATTTCTTTCTCCTTTTCGTGTTCAAGCAATTCAATTCTTCGCCTGTTTTTTTCAAGCTGCCTGTTGTGATACATCTGCATCAGCCAGAAGATTATTACGCCGCATGTTATTGCATAAAAAATATACGCCCATGTTGTTGCCCAGAAAGGCGCTAATATTTCTATTTCCAATTGCTGAACGTTTTTAGTCCATGCACCGTTGCCATTGGATGCTCTTAATTCAAATGTATAATCGCCCGGGGCAAGGTTGGTAAAATAAACTTTGCGGTTTGCTTTAATATATGTCCAGTTTTCATCAAGCCCATCCATCTTGTATGCATACTCAATTGTTTCAGGAGCCGTATAAGAAAGCGCAGCAAAATCAATGCTGAAAGATGATTTATTATGTGGCAGTTCAATTTTTTTTGTAAGTGAAATAGATTGCTTTAAAGGAGAGTTCTTTTCATCAGCAATAAGTTCAGTATTATCAACCTGGAAGCCTGTGATGTAAACCGGCGGAATAAAATCATTTTCAATAAAACTATCAGGATTAAAACATATCAATCCTTTCACGCTTCCGAAATACATTTTACCTGTTGAATCTTTGAATGCTGAATTATAATTGAACTGGTCGTTCAACAAACCGTTTGCCTTTGTATAAATTTTTATTGATGATGCAGCATGATTATAACAAACCAACCCTCGTGTTGTAGTTATCCATAAATTCTTTTTTTCATCTTCAAGTATTTTAAAAACAGTATTGCTTGGAAAACCTTGCTTTACCGAATAACAGGTAAATGTTTCGCCATCATCATTCAACAAACATAGGCCGCCGCCTTCAGTGCCAACCCAAATATGATGATCGCTGCTTTCATACACACTTGTTACCATATTACTGCTCAAACTGTTTTTATCTTTTGGTTTGAACCTGAAATTTTTTACATCGTTTTTCAATGGATTAAAAAGATATAGCCCGTTGCTAAAAGTTGATACCCATAAATTACCTGCATGATCTTCTGTGACAGAATGAACAAATAAAAATTCAGGCATCGCTTTAATAAGAATGAAATTGTCTTCTTTATTATTATAGCGATACAAACCCCTGCTTGTTCCAACATAAATATCTCCCTGCCTTGTCTGATACAACGAAATAATAAAATTGCTTCTTAATTCACCCGGTTGTGAGCCTGCCGCATAATGTTTTAAAACTTTTCCTGTATTTATATCCATTATATCAAGGCCGTGCTCAAAAGTCCCTATCCATAAATTTTTACCAATACACAACAAGCCATGAATGTTGAAATAAGCTATATCAGTTTTTTTACCTGATGGTATAAATTTTTTAAAGTTGCCTGTACGTTTATCAAAAATATTAAGGCCGCCATCTTCTGTGCCTATCCATAATTTTCCATTCATGTCTTCACAAATTTCTCTTACTGCATTTCCGCTGATCGCATTGTCGCTGTAATCAGGAAAATATTTTTCGAACGAATAATATTGTCGCGGGTAATAATTAATACCGCCGAAATAAGTGCCTGACCAAATACCACCTTCTTTGTCTTTATATAATGAATAGATAGCATTGTCAGATAATGAATACGGATTGTTATAATGCTTTTTAAGGTTAATGATTTTTTCTGTAACCGTATTATATATATAGATACCCGATTCTGTTGCGATCCAGTATTCATCAGGTGCGCTTTGTAAAAAATCTCTTACAAAAATTTCTGTGCTGTCTGCATTGCGTGCAATAATGTCTTTATATGTTGAGGTTTGTATGTTGAATATTTTAGCCCCATTATTTAATGTGCCCACTAATATATTTCCATCGGTTGTTGCATAAATTTTTTCGATCCATCGCTGCGATGTTTTTGGGGAATGTGTGAACATATCAAAATCAGTGAATGAATTTGATGTTGCGTCATACTTCTTTAATAACCCTGAAGTTGTAGCCATCCATAATGTTCCATCCTGTGTGCGGCAGATAGTATTAATGTCACCATATTTATCGCCGGTATAAATGTGAATAGCTTTTGTTTTTTTTTCTATGCATTTAAGTGTTACGCCATCAACAAACCAAAAATTACCTGTAGTATCCATTGTCATTTCGCGCACGGTGCTGTTTGCTTTTACTACGGTAACAAAATTTTCCTGCGCTTCATTGTAACGATAAACGCCTGCTGATGTGCCCACATATATATAACCGCTGTCATCTTTATATAAACCTCTTATAAAATTTTCACCAATGCTGTTTTTATCATCAACATCATTGCGAAAAACTTTAAAGCTGTAACCATCAAACCTGTTCAGGCCATCCTTTGTTCCAAACCATATAAAGCCGCGGTTATCCTGAATACTGCATTGCACGGTGTTATTTGAAAGCCCATTCTCAACCTGGTAATGTTTGAAATAATAAGACTGGCTGTATATATTTTCTTTATTGAATAAAAGAATAAGTATAAATATGGCAAAGAGATTTCTCACAATATGGAAAGCAATTTATAGTAATACATAATAAGCATGACTTTTAATATTTATTTCAACAATTATGAAGCAGTTATTAAAAATTATACATCTTACTTTTTTGTAAAATTTGTAGACGAATACTTCTGAAATTTCAAACATAATTTTTTAATCTGTTTATTTC
>Ga0206973_1063_pt1 | contig 30055 bp, 25 predicted proteins | sample Alteio_BWOrgHeat_83_FD_152927 | JGI IMG/M metagenome (GOLD analysis project Ga0206973, IMG submission 152927) | Enriched cells from forest soil in Barre Woods Harvard Forest LTER site, Petersham, Massachusetts, United States -... | ecosystem: Environmental > Terrestrial > Soil > Temperate forest >...
ATGTTGCAGTTACAAATTTTAATTCCGGTAACCAGAGTACTGTTTCATTGCTGATCAATACCGGCAGGAACGGCAACATATCTTTTGTTACGAATGCATCTTTAACCTATACAACAGGTAACGGCAGTGTTGGCATTGCAGCAGGAGACCTGAACAATGACGGCAAGGTTGACTTTGCTGTTTGCAGCAGTAATTCCAGTTTTTTCTCCGTATTTCAAAATAGCAGTACATCAATCAAAAACATTGCATTCTTAAACAGGCAGGATTACTTCAATTTCAGCAGGCCGGATAATTTATCCATCGCGGACCTGGATAACAACGGGAAGCAGGAATTGATTACTGCCAACACAACCGGCGCTTCACTTTCACTGTACAACAATAACAGTTCAACCGCTAATATTTTATTACAATACAGTAATGACTATTCAACTAACACATGGCCTAATAATATTTCGGTTGCGGATCTTGATCTTGATGGAAAAGCTGATTTGACTGTTGCAGGCTTTACAGTTGCTTCTGTTTCAGTTCTTAGAAATTTAAGCACAGGAGCAGGCAATGTTTCGTTTGCACAGCACATAGATTTTCCAACGGGCAGCAGTCCTGAAAGGTCAGCGGTAATGGATCTGGATGGCGATGGAAAACCTGAGATCATCATTGCCAATGAAGAATCAAATACCATTTCTGTATTAAAGAATCTAAGCACACCAGGTAATATTGCTTTTGCAGCTAAGGCTGATTATGCTACAGCATTTAATCCCTCCTGTGTTGTTACCGGCGATCTTAACGGGGATGGGAAACCTGAATTGATTGTTACCAATAATACATCCGGCACTGTATCGATTTATAAAAATCAAATCAAATCACAGGCAACGGAAAATGATATGTTGGATGCTTCTTCGCCGGCGCAGAATGAACTGCACATCTATCCAAATCCTGTAAAGGATAAGATAAATATTCAGTCAACTGTTGAAACGATTTACACTTTGCGCGACGGATCAGGAAATATTATAACCACTCAAAAGATCAATGGAAGCGGCAGTATCAATATCAGCCGGTTAAAACCGGGAATCTATTACCTTGTAAATACAGGAACCGGTAACAGTTATAAGATATTGAAGAACTAGGGGATATAACTATTTGATCATTTTGATATTGTTACAACAATAAACATCATTGTACCTTAATCAAAATGCCGCCGCTTCCCGATACGTTGATGAGATTTTTATTTAAGCGAAATACATAAGCGCATAAAAAATCCCGCTGTTGAGCGGGATTTATATTTACTGCCGGCATTCATCTTAAATTAAATCTTCGCAAAGACAAGCTTATCTCCAAACTTACCCTGGTTATCTTTTAAGGAAATTTGTGTGTCTGTTATTTGAACTACATCCCAGTTCTTATTAACATCGTTCAACGCCGCATTTCCTTTTATATCAAGCTTTAATTGCTTGCCGTTATTACCTGATTCCCATTTGCCGGTAAAAGTGGTGCTGTCGGTCTTTGCAAGCAAAACACCATTTGCCTTAAAAGTAAAAACATAGCCTTTAAACTCGGTCGTACTGGTGTCGCCATTTTCCACGTACAGTTGTACGTTGTAATCGCCGGGTGAAGGGCTTTTTAAAGTGGCAGTTACGGCTGCGCTTTGCGCTGTTGCATTTACTGAGCTTGCCGGGTTACTAACTTCTTTGCTGCTGCAGGATTGAAAAATGAATGCTGCAATCATACTCAAAACAGGGAGAGCTTTTTTCATAATTAATTTTTTAATTTTTATTAAAGGATATCGGGTATTAGTTAATCCTGTGAAACGAAATGTAACCTTGATATCATTTTTATTTTACCCAACAAGAGAAAAAAGGCCCTTTTAATCAGCTCAATCATATTGGCATCTGCAACTGCAGCCACTTTTACCCTGCTTAATACAGCAGCAGATGCCATATTTGGAATCGTTGGAATAGTGTTTATAAGAGCAGGCGTAAAGATTATTAAGAGCAGAGAGTAAGCATACGTTTACTTTCCCACAGAATGTTCTTTCAAAAAACAATGAGTATGTGTCAGGGAAAAATGCTTAAACACACACATTATCGTTTGAGCGTATCTATTTCGGTGCCGGGATAATATTGCGGCATTCCGGAGCCGGCTACAGAACCAATTGAGGGAAAGCTAAGCACTAATAAATTATCCGTTACTGACAGAATTGTGGCTGTTGTTGTATCATGCACATTGCCGTTTATATCCTGGCTTTGAAAAATAAACCCGTTTTGATTTTGATTTACATAAAATGTTATTGTATTTGAAGATACCTTGTAAAATGCAGTATCGATACTGAATGGCAGGTAAGCAGTTACATAAGAATACGCAGTATCATTTTCACCAAAAATAAAATAATCGTCCGGCGAATCAATTTCATGAAAATTATTTCCCGGGCTTGCAGGAAAGGTTGCTGTTCTGGAAATTAAAGTCCATTTGTTTTGTAAGACACTGTTATGTTTTGTAGTTACAGGGTCTGCGGGATCTGCGGGATCTTTATGGCAAGCCATAAACAGGAAAGAAAAACCGGTTATAATAAACGATAGAACAATAATTTTTGATTTCATAAATGCTTTCATGTTCAATATGTCTCTAAAGTTGTAAAATTACTTTCCCGCAATGTTTCTTCAAAAAGCAATAAGCGTATCCGGGAATGCAACAGTTTCTGCAATATAATGCCCGGTCATTTATTAAACTGCAATATTCTTGCTTTGCATAAGGCAGCCGGAAGAAATATCCTGATTATATAAAATATTTACAGAATTAATATAAGTGGCTTGCTTTATAACAACGGTAGCGGGAGGGGAGTGGGGCTTGCCTTATGTAAAAAAAATAGTGGAGAACCATCATGGCAGTATTACCATCATCAGCAACGAAAATACAGGAACAACGCTGGAGATATTTTTACCTGTTAATGCAGGCGGTATTTAGTATAACGATCTTCCGCAATGCCAGGCAGTAATTTATTTTTGTTCTTCCGCTTCAACAATCCGTTTTTTAGGCTTTGGAAACTTCAACAGTTTCTTTTCTTTCTTCTCATGCCCTAACAATATTGCCCATGGTTTCAGTGGTTCCACCCTGTCGCAAACTATTTTAGCCATCGCAATTAAAGGAACAGATAAAAACATACCCGGTAATCCCCAGGTCATTTCACCGGCTACAACACCAAGCACTGTGATCAACGCGTTAATGCTAACCTTTGACCCTACAATAAAAGGCAATAAAATATTGCTGTCGATCAAATGAATACAAACAATAGTAATTGCTACCACCAACAATTCTGTTGAAATGCCTGTTGTTGCAAAAGTGATCAGCGCGCTGATAAGTAAAGCTGTAAAAATGCCAACATAGGGCACAACATTAAACAGTGCTGTTATCAATCCCAGTAAAATAAAATATTTAATACCTGAGATCCCAAACGATATCCAGCAAAGTATAGCCACAATAAGCATTTCCAGCAGCAGGCCCAATATGTATTTCCTTATTACGATCTGTATGTCGGATACAACAGCGTTAACTGTTTGACTATTACGTTCATTAACCAAAGCAATTAAAAACCTTAGCAATGTTGTTCTGTACAACAGTATAAAAAAAGTATAGATAAGCGTTAGTACAATAAAAAGCAAAAGTGATGTTGCAGACAACAGTGTAGAACCCACGAAAGCAGTGCCGCCGGAAATAGCGCCTGAAGTAGCATTATGAATATCATTTTTTTGTTTCTCTATATTATAGTCAAACTTAACGGCAACCCATTTTTGCAGATCGTTTAATGAATTGCTTAGTTGCTGTTGAAATTGTGGCCAGTCCTTACCAAGATTTGTAATTTGAGAACCGATCGCATATAGGATTATCCCAAGACCAACAATAAAAAGTATTACTGCCATACCTGATGCCGCGCCTCTTGGCATTTTAAGCTTTACTTCAAACTTTTTGGCAAGCGGAAATAAGAGAATAGAAAACAACACTGCAAATACAAGCGGTATTACAAATTCCTTACCGATGATCATTAAAAAGCCGATGGCTATAACTGATATTAATATTGCGGCAAAACGTACAGAGAATGAAAGCTGTTTCGGCACTGGCATTAATGAATATTTGTATGCTGTTTCACAATAATAAAGCCAATGGCATTGCTGCAATCATTTTTACCCGGTCAAACAAAATTCAGGTATTCGCCGCCGCTGGTGTTCCTGAGGCTGACCGGGAATACCACAAGGGCGAAAGTTTATAAAATAATAACGGGTCAGGAATGATTAACCAGCATGTAGTAACAATTAAATAATTTTTTATTATCTGCCATACTTTATATTTTTAGTATCTAACCTGGCCTAAGATGCCTAAATTCAAATTATCCAACCTCTGCTGCTCGTTAATATTATTTTCGTTCACATTAAGCTTTGCTCAGGACGATTGCCTTTCCACGACATTTTGCAATTTCGGTTCGTTAGAGTTGAACCGTTTTACAGATGTTAAAATATGGGTTGGTGACAACCGATTTTGCCAATTACACGGGAAGCAAAATTACATCACTTGTATTTCAATCGTCAGGTAAAATTGTTGCTATTGGAACCTCAGCAAATACCGATGATTATAATATATCACTTTCCCGGTATGATGATAATTTAAGTCAAAAACAAATCATCATTACCAAAATCCGCCGCTGGTTACAGCATCGCAATGGCATAGAATGGAACAACATGCCGGGCATTCAAAGCTATGCCGTGCAAAAAAGCATGGATGGTACACATTGGACAACTGTTTATCGTTCACAAGTCACTACCAACGTTGCACACTACAGTGATCCAACACCTTCTTCAACAAATACAAACTACTATCGTTTGCAAACAACAAGCACCGGCAATGCCGTTGCAAATTCTAATGTAATTGCAATAACAAACGACGAATTAAACATTTCTTTATCACCTAACCCTGCAAAAAGTACATTATCGATCGCCGGCTTGCCAAAAAATGAAAAAGTGAAAGTAACAGTAGTTGATTTTAGTGGCAATGTGGTTGTGAGCCGTGAGTTGCCAATTGTGAGCAGCGTATATGATCTTAATATTTCTTCATTGCATACAGGGAATTATGTGTTGAAAGTTGAAACAAACGGCGAAGTAGTTGCGAAGCAGTTTGTGAAGGAGTGAGCGGTGAATGTGAAGCAGTGGGCAACCACCCGGGCGTTTTACCCGGCCTGACCGGGCATCTGCTTTTAAACTTACAGGGTCTATCCGCTGCAGCTAAAATCATTACACTTACAGATTTGAATGGCAGGTACCGGCTATTTACGCTCACCTGTTTTACTTTTCATTTCTCACTGAACCCCTCACAAAATAAAGACTATTTATTGTCCTGTGTGACTTGTTTTCTTGTGCCTCATTGCTACCTTTCACAGCTCACCGCTCACCGCTCACCACTCACTTCCCGTACCCTCCTTCATACTTCCTTCATGCCTGGTTCATAGATGGTTCATGGATGGTTCATGGCTTTTATGATCATAACAGGAACTGCCTGCGCTCTAAACCTTCCGCTTTACAGGTATTCTTCACCGGCCGGCGGCGCATGCGGGGGGTTTACCGCCTGCAACCTTCTAACCTGTTAATCAACCATTCAAATAAAACCATATATTAACAGCTCCTTCTTTAGAAATAATATGAAGTATTTGTTAGTTTGAGAAGGACTACCAAACTAAATTTACTTTCTATGTATAATCAGGCTGTTCACCCGGGCAATTTCTATACTGCTCACCGGTCTTTATGCTGCTTTATTTTCAGTGTAGCTATTTTGCTGGTTTCCTGCGGGCATACACCATCGTCTGAAAACTATGGCTTTGTTACAACACTGGGCCATGATACCATTTCCGTTGAAGCGGTAACCCGGCAGGGCAATACGGAAACAATCGATGCGGTTGACAGGTTTCCGCGTGTTCGGGTACGGCATACAGTAGTTGAGCTGGAAGATAACGGCAGTATAAAACATTTGGAGATGGACATTCACACACCCAGTGAGCCGGCAGGTCAGCGCGATCGTAAAGTGGTTGCCGATGTCAGCAATAACACGGTGCACCTTTCAAAAACAGATAATACCGGTACAGTGAAGCGTGATTTTGCCACAGGTGGCAGCATTGTAGTGGCGCACGTACCCCAAATGTACAGCCTTTATGAACTTTACTTTGCAGCAGCATTGAAACAGGCAGCGGCATCAAAGACCGCAGCTGTTAGTACCGTACCGATGCGGCAGTTTTATATAGACCGGGAATTTGATAACTTTCCATTGGGCAGAGCCAGTGTGCAACTGGTTGGCAACGGAAAGGCGGATGTTACCCACGACTGGTTATCGGGCACGGGGGAAGCATCAATGGATTCAAACTATCATATGCTTTATTATTCAGGCGCCCGTACAACATATAAAGTGGAGGTAATTCGCCTTTCATCACCACCTGCTGTAAAAAGCGTCGGTAAAGAGTTTGAGGCTTTGGAATCAAAAACAGGTGCTGTGAAGGAATTGAGTGTAAGGGATACTGTTCGTGCAGCCATCGGCAATGCGCAATTCACTGTTGACTATGGGCGGCCGCTGATGCGCGGACGTACGCTCCTGGGTGATGTAATACCTTACGACCGTGTATGGCGCACAGGGGCCAATGCAGCCACACAGTTTACAACATCAGCACCCATAAAGCTTGCCGGCATGCAGGTACCTGCAGGGGCATACACGTTATGGACAATCCCGCATGCAGCCGGAGCAGACCTGGTTGTAAATAAACAAACCGGGCAGTGGGGTACTGAATACAAGGGTTCATTTAATCTTGGTACTGTAAAATTTGCCACCCAGGAGGCTACCACACCCGTAGAAGCATTCACTATTTCTATCGTTCCAGGCGACGCAAAGCACGGAACATTGGTAATGGAATGGGGACAATTCAAATGGACAGCCCCAATAGAAGTGCAGTAAGAAGTTGGTTAGTTCCTGCAGGTATTCTCATCATAACTATCCGGAAGGGCTTTTAAAAATCATAAGCCTGAAAGGCTGATATTATTATAGTAAACCGGTTTTACGGGTATAAAAAATCCCGAAGAGATGACAGAATCTTGTATCATTTATTCGGAATTCAATTAGATATCCATAATTATTACTATAACCATTTCATCGCTTCGCGATCTATGATCACTTAATCTACACCCAACCGGATTTTAGTTTCACTTCTATTTGCCCGTCCTTTACCCGCACATCAAACTTTGGTTGTGGTTCGGTAGCAGGCCCGTCAATAACACTTCCGTCTTCCAAAGAAAACACTGACTGGTGCCAGGGGCAACGCACACTGCAATCATTCAACAATTCACCCTCAGAAAGTGGCCCGCCCATATGGGAACAGGTATGCGCAATAGCATATATTACATTGTTTTTCCGGGCAAGTAATATATCAACCTGTTTTGCACGCACGCGTTTCATCTTGCCCTCCTTTAATTTGCTTTCAGCAAGCACCGCTACAAAATCTTCAGGATAGCCTTCAGGAATTGCTGTATGGTTTACACCTACCTGTTTGTTATATACCAGGGTGCCACCAAGATAGGCGGATGCTGCAGTGATAGCATAACCCAGCATCGACAAACCAATAGCCGTTGTGCGCGACCTGCTTTTTTTGCGAAGAAAAAATGAAGTAAGGTACAATGTTGTGGCGCCAATATTTAACATGGCATGCAGCAGCCCTGTTTTTCTCTCGATTGCCGTTGTGCCCGTCCAGTCGGTTATGCCTGTAATGGCTGAACCGGCAGCACCTGCAAGCCCGATAGTTACCGCAGCATCAGCACCTGGTTTATATTGTTTACTACCACAGAGCTCCATAGCATCCAGCACCGCTGCGGTGGTCCATGCGCCAAGCGGAATATCTGTTATCATTGGATGAACAGGATGCCCGAGCCATTTACCGTGTAAAAGATTCTTAACCTGTTTACCCGTTTTACCACCCGCTTTAAAAGCGTTCAGGACAGCGGGTTGAATGGCTTCGCCGGCTTTATCCAGCCATTCCTGCCGGTCAATAATTTCTAATATTGGTTCCATGATCAGGTTATTTTATTTATGATTTGTTCAACCAGCTTTTCCCGTGTCTGTAACATTCTTTACACAAGGCTGCAAGGGTGTAATACTATTGATACATGCCGATGAGATATTTTATTTTGCAACTCAGAAGTTCTGTTCTGCAATCATTTTTTGCCGAACAATTTTGCTCCTAATAAAAGCACCAGCAAAAACAGCACTAAAAAAATGAAGAATAATATCTTGGCAATTGATGCAGCGCCTGCTGCGATGCCCGTAAAGCCAAATATTGCGGCAATGATAGCGATAACGAAAAAGATAGCGGCCCATTTAAGCATAGGATAAGTTTTAGTTTATTGTAATAAAATTCATGCCAGTACTTTCCTATGAATTGAAGCAGGTACATCAAGGGCTAAACCATCCAGAGCTATATAACCGCTAAAGGATTTGATCTGTAATGCGTGTAAACAATAAGTTGATTTCTTCGATATAACCACGATATTTCTTCGATATTTCTTCGATATGATTTCGATATAACTTCGATTAGTTGGATCGAAGAAATATCGAAGTTATATCGTGGTTTTTTCGAATTTATAATCTGGTTGGTATCTTTTAATGATTATAGTAGTTTGTAGTTGATGCCGCTAAAGTCACTTCCAGGGACATCAGGGACATTAGCGACTTTATACAACTGTATTTGATTTTTGTACACTATTAAAGCTATATTTAGCAAGCACAACATTTTTATATACAACCAAACAACTATGCCCGATAACCAAAGCAACAGTGAAGGCTTTATACCACAACACGGAGGCTACCGCAATCTTATAGCTTATCAAAAAGCTGAAATCATTTATGATGGCACGGTATACTTTACAGGCAGGTTCTTTAAAAAATACGACCGCACCATTGACCAAATGGTGCAGGCAGCACGTTCAGGTAAACAGAACATTGCAGAAGGTAGCATGGTTTCCGCCACTTCTAAGGAAACTGAACTAAAGCTTACGAATGTGGCACGCGCCAGTTTAGAAGAGCTACTACTGGATTATGAAGACTTCTTAAGAACGAATAAATTAAAGCAATGGGATAAGAACCATCGCCTGATGATACGCTTTCGGGAGTTGAACAGAACTCCCGATGCCAATTATGCTACTTATCAAAAAGCTATAGAGCATACTGATCCTGAAATATGCTCCAACGTAATGATCTGTTTGATTAAGGTAGCAACCTATTTATTAAGCAAACAAATTGCAGTTCTGGAACAGGCATTTTTAAACGAAAGCAGCCTACGGGAAAGAATGATTAAAGCAAGAACAGAAAGAAGGAAGAATAAATAGGTAGTATTAAGAGTTTATGCCAAAACGTAAGCTTAATGTCCCTTGAAGTCCCTAAAGTCCCTTGAAAGAAGCGGTTGTAAAAGCCCAGAGTACATCAGCGACGCCAGTGACTTTATGCAGCATTAAAGATGAATTTCTTACCGGCTCTTTAAGCTATTAAAGTGGCTCTTTTTCCCATTAACCTATATTAAGAAACATTTTAAACTTTCAAAAATTTGCAACTCTTCAATCTGTTACCTTTGCCGCTCATTTTTTTATATGAAGGATAAGAATACGGTCATTGGTATTGTTTTACTGGCAATTTTATTTTTTGTTTTTTTCTGGTACACTAATAAGGAACAATCGGCTTTAGCAACCTATCAGCAACATCAGGCAGATTCGCTGCACCTTGATTCTCTTCGTAAAATAACTCCGCAGCAAAAAGCGGCTGCAACACTTGATTCATTGCACAGGGATTCTGTTTCAAAACAAAATTCAGCGGGTAATTTTTCAAATGCTGTTAACACACCTGAGCAACTGGTAACCGTTGAAACTGATCTTATAAAAGTTGTATTTACTTCAAAAGGGGGAAATGTAAAATCAGTTGAACTTAAAAAATATCCTTCCCAAACCGGTGGCCTGGTTACGTTAGGCAATGGCGCTAAAGATGCCATCAGTTATAACATCAACACAGGTTCAGGCAGTTCCGCTTCAACAGATGAAATGAATTTTACAGCATCGCAGCCGGTGAAAAATGCTGACGGAAGCCAAACGATCCAGTTTGCCTTAATGGATTCTTCACATACCGGCATTGTTCACCAGTTCATCATCAAACCAGGCAGTTACATGATCGACTGGAATATTCAGCTGAATAATGCTCCAAAACTTATTACAGGCAATACGGTAAATTTTCATTTTGTTTCACAAATGATGCAGGTGGAAGCTTCTAATGATTATGAGCGCCGCATGGCCGATGTTTGTTTTTCTGAAGGCAATGAATTTGATTATATATCCAGCCATACAGACCATTCATTTGAAAAACCGGTGCAATGGGTAAGCGCTGTGCAGCAATTCTTTAATTCCACGCTTATAGCGAAGAACAATTTTAATACAGGAAAAGTAAGCTGGACACGCAGTACAGACAGCAGCCTGGTTTTAGGCCTTGTAGATGCTAACCTGCAAATGCAGGTGCCTGCATCGGCTTCTGTAAACATACCCATGCAATTGTATTTTGGGCCAAACGATTATAAGATATTACAATCAGCAGCTCCGAATATGGACCAGATCATTAACCTGGGAAGAGATATGTACTCGTTTGTAAGGCCGATAAACAAGTATGTTATCACACCTGTGTTCAACTTTTTTGCAGGCTTTATTTCTGTATATGGGTGGGTGATCGCTTTGCTTACATTTTTCATAAGGCTGGTAACTTCTCCATTGGTGTACCGCAGTTATAAAAGCGGTGCAAGAATGAAATTATTAAGGCCTGAGTTAGATACATTACGCAAAAAATACGGAACAGACCAGCAGGGTTTTGCGATGGAGCAGATGAAGCTGTTCAGGGAGGCCGGTGTGAATCCTTTGGGTGGGTGTTTACCGCTGATATTACAGATACCGATATTCTTTGCTTTATATAGCTTCTTTAATTCCAATATAAGTTTAAGAGGCCAGCCTTTTTTATGGTCACATGATCTTTCAACTTATGATGTGCTTGTAAACTTTGGAACAAAGGTTTTTATGATCGGCGACCATCTTAGCCTCTTTGCTTTGCTTGCTGTAACTACAAGCTTTTTGATCTCTCTCTATAACATGAACATGACACCGCAGGATCCTAATAATCCTATGTTGAAATACATGCCGTTCATTTACCCGGTTTTCATGTTGTTGTTCTTTAACTCACTTCCTGCAGCGTTAACGTGGTATTATACGGTATCAAACCTTATCACGCTTGGTATTCAGTACACCATTCAGAATTACATCCTCGATCATGATAAAATTCTTTCCCAGATGCATGAACGCCGTAAGGCTCCTAAAGTAAAACCCAAAAGCAAATGGCAGGAGCAATACGAAAAAATGATGGAGAGCCAGAAAAAAGTACAACAGTTAAAAGACCAGGAAAAAAAGAATAAAAAATAGTGGTGAAGTTTCGTGAAATATCTTAAAGTTTTTGTTGTATTTTTATTTCATGAGAAACGTTGCTGACATATTGAAACGAAAGGGCAGTCATGTGGAAACTGTTCAATCAGAACTCACCGTGATTGAAGCCCTGAAACTGATGGCTGACAAGAACATCGGTTCTGTAGCTGTAGTGCAAAACGGCCGCTTTATAGGCCTTATGACCGAACGTGATTATTCAAGAAAAGTAATTTTGAAAGGCCGTTCCTCCAGCGAAACAACAGTAGGAGAGATCATGAATATAGATAACCCGTCTGTTGTTAAGAAAGATTCGGTAGAGCATTGTATGGAGCTTATGTCGGCCAATAACCTCAGGTATTTACCGGTATTGGAACACGGTAATCTTGCAGGGATTATTTCTATCAACGATGTTGTTACAGAAACTATTCTTACTCAAAAAGAAACCATTGAACACCTGCAGAATTATATACACTCCTAATTTATTGTTAGATAAACTTTTTTCTCTCTGAAAAGCACTGGTTTTCCGGTGCTTTTTTCTTAATTTTGCCGCCCCGGTTAAAAAAAACGGGATTTTGATCATGAGTGAAAATAATATTCCTAACACAAACGCTGATGCACAGGAGTCTGTTGAAGCCCCGCAGGCTGAAGCAACTGCAGCGACAACAAATGCACCTGTAACAGAAGAAGCTGCTTCTGAACCAACCGCTCAACCTGTAATTGAAAACACTGTTTCTGAGTCTCTTCCAAAACCTGTTGAAGAAAAACTTGCAGCACATGATGACTTCGACTGGAGTGTTGACAAGCGTAATGTTACCCATTACAACAAGGAAGAAAAAGAAAAATACGATAAAGTGTATGAAAATACTTTCGTAACTATTGAGGATAGTGAGATCGTTAACGGAAACGTTGTGGCTTTAACTAAAACGGATGCTGTTGTAAACATTGGTTTTAAAAGCGATGGCCTTGTTTCATTAAATGAATTTCGCGACAATCCAAATCTTAAAGTAGGCGATATAGTTGAAGTAATGGTGGTTGAAAAAGAAGACCGCGATGGTAATCTTCATCTTAGCCGCAAGCAGGCCCGCGTATTCCGCGCCTGGGAAAGAATCGTTGAAGTACACAAGACAGGCGAAGTGGTTACAGGTTATGTTACCAGCAAAACAAAAGGTGGCTTAATTGTAGATGTTTTCGGTTTGGAAACATTCCTTCCGGGATCGCAGATAGATGTTAAGCCTGTTACTGATTACGATCAGTTCGTAGGCAAAACAATGGAATTTAAAGTAGTTAAAATCAATGAAGCTATCAAGAATGCGGTAGTATCTCACAAAGCCTTAATTGAAAGCGATATCGAAGCACAGCGTGCAGAGATCATCAGCAAACTTGAAAAAGGCCAGGTGCTTGAAGGTACCGTGAAGAACATTACAGACTTCGGCGCATTTATGGATCTTGGTGGCCTCGACGGTTTATTATACATAACTGATATTTCATGGGGCCGTATCTCTCATCCGGGAGAAGTGGTGAAAATGGATCAGAAACTTCAGGTTGTAGTGCTTGATTTTGATGATGACAAGAAACGTATCAGCCTGGGTTTAAAACAGCTTACTCCACATCCATGGGATGTACTGCCTGAGCATATACACGAAGGCGCAGTAGTAAAAGGCAAGGTTGTAAATATTGAAGACTACGGTGCATTCCTCGAAATATTACCTGGTGTTGAAGGTTTGGTGCATGTAAGTGAAATTACATGGGCAAACACTCCGATCAACGCTAAAGAATTCTTTAAGCTTGGTGATGAGCACGAAGCAAAAGTGGTAACACTTGATAAAGGTGCCCGTAAAATGAGCCTTTCTATCAAGCAGCTTACTGAAGATCCATGGAACAATATCGAAACCAAATATCCTGAAGGAAGCAAGCATAAAGGCATAGTTAAAAACATTACTCCTTACGGTGTTTTTGTTGAGCTTGAACCAGGTATTGGCGGTATGATCCACATCAGTGATCTAAGCTGGTTGAAACGCTTCAACCATCCTGGTGAATACACAAAGAACGGTGAAGAAATTGATGTGGTGATAATGTCGATAGACAAAGAAAACCGCAAATTGCAGCTTGGACACAAACAGCTTGAAGAAGATCCATGGACAGCATTGCAGGATACATTTGCTGTAGGCAGTGTACATGAAGGTACTATTATAAGAAAAGATGATCGCGGCGCTATTGTTCAATTGCCTTACGGTTTGGAAGGTTTCGCACCTAACCGCCATTTGATTAAAGAAGATGGCAAGAGCCTTGTTGCAGATGAAACTGCACAATTCATGGTAATTGAATTTGACCGCAACGAAAAGCGTATTCTTGTAAGCCATACTAAAATATGGGAACAGGCAAAAGTTCAGGAGCAGGAAGCAGCCAAGAAAGAAGCAAAAGTTGAATCAGAAAAAACGCGTAAAACCGTTAAGACCATTCAGAATAAAGTTGAAAAAGCAACACTTGGTGACCTGAGCGCTTTAGCTGAAATAAAAGAAAAATTGAAGAAAGAAGAAGAAGAAGAGAAATAATCATCTTCTGATAAAATAAAAGCCCTCCCGAAAAATCGGGAGGGCTTTTTAATGCAGTGTCATTTCTTATTTTGATAGTGCTATTTTTGTTTTATAAATTAATTTATGAAAGCAATCCATTATCTCTTCCTGTTAGGTTTAATTGCATCAATAAATTCATGCGCACAATCTGTAAAACCAGATCCCACTAATGCAGGTTTAAAATTGCCTAAAGGATTTACCGCCATAAAAGCAGCCGATGGCCTGGGTGCTGCAAGGCACATTGCTGTGGCTTCAAACGGCGATATTTTTGTAAAGCTTGAAAAGCTTAAAGACGGTAAGGGAATTTACCTGCTTCACGATGGCGATAATGATGGTATTGCTGAACAAAAGTTTGGCTTTGGAAATTATATCGGCACAGGAATGTATTTGAAAGACGGCTATTTATATACTTCTTCCAATGAAGAAGTTTTCAGGTATAAACTTGGCGCAGATAATAGGCCGCTTGATCCTGATAATCCTGAAAAAATAATTACGGGATTGATCTCGAGGAATGAGCATGAATCAAAGTCTGTAACATTAGATAATGATGGAAATATTTACGTGAATATTGGTGCTTTTTCCAACTCCTGCCAGGAGCAGGACAGGGCAACAGGTTCAATAGGAATAAATCCTTGCCCTGTTCTTGATTCAGCAGCCGGTATATGGCAATTTAAAATTGATAAACAAAATCAAACTTATGGCGATGGCGTGCATTATGCAACGGGTTTGCGCAATGTAGTAGGGCTGGATTGGAATACCACCACCAATAGTTTGTTTGTTATGCAGCATGGCCGCGACCAGCTGCATGATATTTTCCCGGCTATGTACACTGATAAACAAAGTGCGGAATTGCCTGCAGAATGTATGTATGAATTGCATAACGGAAGCAACTGCGGATGGCCTTATTTGTATTATGACCAAAATCAGCATAAGAAAATTTTAGCGCCGGAATATGGTGGTGATGGCAAGAAAGAATACACTGGCAATGCACAGGATCCTGTGGTGGCTTTTCCGGGACATATGGCACCAAACGGGTTGTTATTTTATACCGGCAACATGTTTCCTGAACGATATAAGAATGGAGCTTTTATAGCATTTCATGGTTCATGGAACAGGTCACCCGAACCACAAAAAGGGTATTTTGTTGCATTCGTTCCATTTAAAGATGGCAAACCAAGTGGCGACTGGGAAATTTTTGCAGATGATTTTTCAGGCGGACCGCAATTTATGCAGCCTTCCAAAGCAAAGCACCGTCCATGTGGTTTGGCGCAAGGACCGGATGGTTCTTTATATGTAAGCGACGATTCGGGCGGAACTATATATAGAATAATGTATAACGGAAAATAAATGATCAAAAGAATTATTGCCCTTGGCTTCTGCATAAGTGTTGTTACAATCTATGCACAACAACAGCAAACTTCAAAGCAACGTGGTGCAGCTTTGTATAAAAAATATTGCCTTAGCTGCCACCAGGCAGATGGAAGCGGTGTGCCAAGAATGAATCCGCCGCTTACGCAGACTTCTTATGTAACGGGTGATAAAGACAAATTAATTAAATGGGTATTGCAGGGTTCCGTGGGGCAGCATGTTGATGTGGATGGTGAATCTTATTCCAATAATATGCCTGCACAAAACTATTTATCTGATCAGCAGATCGCTGATGTGTTGACGTATGTGCGCGGCAGTTTTGGAAATAAATCTTCTGCAATTTTACCGGCAGATGTAAAAACTGTAAGAGCTTCATTGAAGTAGTGGTGAAGAAACGTGAATAGTGAATAGTCATTCGTGAAAACTTCAAAGGATTTCACGAATTGAAAAAGCCTGATCATTTAAAATCCGGATAATACCAGCTTCGGAATTTAATAATGTTGTATTTACGTTTCACGAAAGCCGCTCAATGAATAAATTGTACAAGGGAGTAACATCCCGCACGTGCGGGACCACCGGTTAATTTGACCGTAACAAAAAATAAATCTTAGGCTTTTCAAAGCATAAGAAACTTTCTTTTTAAGCGTTTTAGAGGTATGAGATGTAGTGTAAGCTTATTGATGATTTTGTTTTTTTGCCAGCATTCTTATAGTCAATGTAAAACCTATAAGCTGGATGCGAACCATGGTACGATCAACTGCACAGATGTTCAAAATCACAAACAAGGCAAATGGGTAGTTCGCGTGGTGGACAATCATGGCGAGCCTGGTTACCAGGAAAACGGCGCATACAAGGATGATAAAAAACAAGGGCAATGGATAACCTATAATTTAATGGGTGATGTTATTGCAGAAGAAAATTATAAATGGGGAAATAAAGATGGTATTTGCAGGTATTATAATTTGTTGGGTTTAATGCGTGAAGAAAGCTGGAAAGCAATTGATCCCGCAAATCCTTATGATACAATAAGGGTTTATCATTTGGATGGTTCTGATCAATATGATCTGAAGATTGTTAAGGTGGAAGCGTCTTCGGTTAAACACGGCATATGGACGTATTATGATCCTGAAAGGCAAACTATAACCAGGACAGAAGAATATGTGATAGATCAGTTAGTGCCTGCAACAACCGGTAAAAAGAATACAGTTATTACAGATTCAACGGCTCATCAAAAAACAGATTCAACATCTATCGCAAATAAAAACAAGCCTGCTGAAGTGTTGGAGTACGAAAAAAAGAATTCAAATAAAAAGAAAATAAAAGTGCGCGACGGCGCAACCGGTGTTAATTAATCATTTTCAGTTTTCAGTTCTTCTTCCTGCGGTTTATATACAAGCACTTTATCAATACGGTTATTGTCCATATCCATTATCTCAAACCTGAATCCATGCCATTCAAATTGTTCACCTGTTTGCGGTATGCGTTCCAGTTCATCTAAAATAAAACCTGCAAGCGTATCAAACTGTTGTTCATCTTCATTCAGATAATCTGTGTGTTCAAAATAGCTTAGGAAATTATAAAAAGGTATTTGTGCATCAATTAAAAAACTGCCGTCTTTGCGTTCTACTATTTCATACGTTTCTTCATCAAGATGCGGCACTTCACCAACAATAGCATCAAGAATATCATTTAATGTAACAAGGCCTTGTAAGCTTCCGTATTCATCAACAATGAAAGCATAATGCGATTTCATTTCTTTAAACCGCTCAAGCAATTTGTAAGCGGAATTGTTTTCAGGAACAAAAAAACCAGGCGTTGTTACATTTTTTAATACAGTTCCTGATTTTGCTTTTATAATATTTTTTAAAGAGACAATGCCTTTTATGTTATCAATTGATCCGTCGCAAACAGGATAAATGCTGTGAATTTTTTCTTCAGGTAAATTCTGTACATCATCAACTGTAAGATTTGTATCAAGCCAGATTATATCGCTTCGGTGCGTCATAAGCGAAGTAATGTTCCTGTCGCCAAGATGAAACACACGTTCAATAATTTCCTGCTCCGCTTCTTCAATTGTACCCTGCTCGGTACCTTCATTAATGATGGCTTTAATTTCATCTTCCGTTACATTACTGTCCTTATTTTTAATTTTAAAAAGATTAATAATAAAGTTTGCAGATTTAGTAAGCAGCCATACAAACGGGTAACTTATACCACTAATGATGCGCATAGGCGCCGCAAATGCTTTAGCGATTCCTTCAGGATTGCTTAAGCCTATTTTCTTTGGTACAAGTTCGCCCAATACAAGTGAAAAGTAAGTAACGATAAAAACTACAACTGTTGTTCCCAAACCATTGCTGTAAGGTGCTGTAAGCGTGTAACGGTTAAAGAATTGAACGAGGCCCTCTTTTAGATCTTCACCCGAAAAGATACCATTTAAGATGCCGATAAATGTGATGCCTATTTGTGTTGTTGAAATAAATGTATCGGGGTGATTGGCAAGTTTTAAAGCTTCCTCAGCTTTTTTATCACCTTTGTTTGCCTGTGCTTCCAATCTTGATTTGCGGGATGAAACAAGCGCTATTTCAGCCATTGCAAAAACTCCGTTCAATAAAATAAGCGCGAGGATAATGAGTATTTCATTCATAAAAAGCTGTAAAACTAATCAATATGTTTTTGTGAAGTAAACAGATGCAAGACTATTGCCAAATTTCATTAAAATCAATAACGGCAATGCATAAGATTGTAAGCCCGCTTTTAACTATATGCTACTGTTTTTAATTCAGGCAATCCGACTTTTTTGTTAAAGATAGCAGCAACAATATAACCTATAATGCTCCCCATTATTGCACCGCCTAAAACATCCAAAGGGTAATGCACGCCTACATAAACCTGCCCGTAACTAATGGATGCTGCCCAGAAGAAAAACACATAGGTCCACTTGCCTAAATAATTTTTTAATGTATAATGTAAAAAGAAAGCCGCACCAAAATGATTGATGGCATGTGAAGAAGGAAAACTAAAACCACCGCTGCAATGATTTAATAACATGCGTACATGGCCTTCCATTGCGGGATCCTGGCAGGGACGTAAACGATGCACCCAGTTTTTAATATATGTGCTGCTTAGCTGATCGGTAATAGTTACATTGATGGCGATGAATAAGATCCACGTCCATGCACGCCAGCCAAAATTTATTAAGATGAATACGAGTAAAAACAAATACACAGGATAAGACATTGTATCATCGCGGTACCATGGATAGTTGTGATCAAGAAATGAATTGGTCCATACGGTATTTATTTTATAAAAAAGAGATTGATCCCAGCTTTCTAAAGTGCTCCACATATTTTTATAAGTTTGTAGTAAACTCTGATAAAATGAAATATTTTATTTTCTTTTTCAGCCTGTTGACAGCAGCCAATGCAAAAGCACAATCAAACTTTCATGCAGATTCATTAACGCTATATCATCATAACCTTAATCAAAACAATACATTTTTAGAATCACAGAAATCTGTTTTATCACAACAGGATAATCCGATCACAAATCCGCAGCAATTAAATACAGATAATTCAGTTTTAAAACTACCTGCATCAAAATTAACATACACAGCTAACTCAAACAGTTTTGATATTTACCAGGCAACTCCGGACAATATGTTTGTTGTAAAACCTGATGCTACAGTTGTTTTCAACATGCCTGTTGCAGGCAAAACAAAAGAATAATATTTAATGAGCTTTTCCTGCAACAATGATCATTCTTGCAGATTCTTTTTCATCATATTGATGAAGATCATAATCACCAAAAACGTTTTCTATCTGCAGGCCCTGCAATGAAAGCATATTTGTAAAATCTTTCAATGTAAATTTCTCTACACGCTCAGTAAAACTTTCGTGTATATTTTTTTGTTTGTCAGTAACGTTTATGCGTTTATAAAAATAGGCATCATCAAACCATCTTTCAATTTCAAATAACACATCATCTGCTTCAATCGTATCAGAAGGACTTAAGTTTTTTTCAGTGTAGTCAACGTTTAAATAATCAATTGTAAAGACTCCGTTTGGCCTAAGGCTTTGAGCAATGGTGCGCATCGCATCATTATGTTCTCTCATCGTTCTGAAATAACCAAAGCTTGTAAAAAAATTAAACGCGTAATTAAAATAGTTTATATAAAAAGGCAACCGCATATCATGCAAATAAAAATGCAGGTTTTCTGATTCATATTTTTTTGCTTCGGTTATAGCGGCAACACAAATATCAATACCGGTAACATCAAACCCTTTTGCAGCAAACGCTACGCTATGCCTGCCCTTACCACAGGCTGCATCAAGTATAAAACTATGTTGTGGAATCTCCAGGTAATTCACCAATGCATCAATCAGTCTTTCAGCTTCTTCTTTGTCTCTTTTTTTGTAAAGTATATCGTAATAAGGAGAGCTAAACCATATTTTAAACCATTCATCGGCATGCATAGGTAAAAGTTTTAGTATACCAATTCCATTTATTTATCAACTTAAAAACGGGGTCTTGTTTTTTCTGTTATGTTTGCCCTGCAAATAACAGCAAAAAATGGCTTTAATAAAAAGTATATCGGGCATAAGAGGAACGATCGGTGGAAAACCCGGAAATTCATTAAGCCCGGTTGATGTGGTGAATTTTACTTCTGCTTATGCAGCCTGGTTAAAACAACAATCTGAAAAAAAATCTTTTACAGTTGTTGTAGGAAGAGATGGCCGTATAAGCGGTGCATATATCCAGCAACTGGTTTTATCATCATTAATAGCAAGTGGTGTTAATGTTATAAATCTTGATCTCAGCACAACACCAACGGTTGAGATGGCGGTGATTTTTAATAACGCAGATGGCGGCATCATTATCACGGCAAGCCATAATGGTGCTGAATGGAATGCACTTAAATTGCTCAATGGCAAAGGTGAATTTTTAAGCGCTGAAGATGGCGAACGATTGCTTGCTATTGCAACCAAAGAAGCATTCTCATTTGTTAGTGTTGATAAATTAGGAACTGTAACCAACGATACTACTGCGCTTGAAAAACACATTGAAGCAATTATTCAATTGCCGATAGTTGATAGCATTGCTATCAAAAAGAAAAAATTTAAGATTGTTGTTGATTGCATCAACAGTACAGGCGCACTTGCTGTTCCTGCATTACTGAAAGCATTGGGTGTAAAAGATATTATTTTATTGAACGAAGAAATAAACGGAAAGTTTGCACATAATCCTGAGCCATTACCGCAAAATCTTAATGGGTTAAGCAATGAAGTAAGAAAGCAAAAAGCAGATCTTGGTATTGCTGTTGATCCTGATGTTGACCGCTTATGTTTTATTTGCGAAGACGGAAGTGTATTTGGCGAAGAATATACATTGGTTGCTGTTGCTGACTATGTGTTGCAACAAACAAAAGGTAATACTGTAAGCAATCTCTCATCAACACGTGCACTGAAAGATGTAACGCTTAAAAATGGTGGTGAATATTTTTCAAGCGCAGTGGGAGAGGTGAATGTGGTAACAAAAATGAAAGCGGTAAATGCAGTTATTGGTGGCGAAGGAAATGGTGGAATTATTTTGCCTCAATTACATTATGGCCGTGATGCGCTTGTTGGCATTGCTATCTTCCTGACTTATCTCGCGCAAAATGAAAAGAGTGCATTGCAATTGCGCAGAACATTTCCTGATTATTTCATCAGCAAAAACAAAATAGAACTGGATAATGGTGTTGATGTTAAAAAAATATTTACGCATCTTCAACGCAAATACAAAAATCATCCATTGAATACTGAAGATGGTTTAAAGATAGAATTTGATAACGATTGGGTGCACCTGCGTACAAGCAATACTGAACCTATTATCCGTATTTATGCTGAAAGTAATTTTGAAACAACCGCTGATAATATTGCACGGCGCATTATGGCCGATATAAAAGAGTTCATGTAAAAGCGTTTATTCTGTATGAAACCAAACAAGTGTTTTATCATCAGGAACTGCATTGTAATTTATATATAGTTCTTCTCCTTTTTTTATATCACGCACAGTTTTAATCGTCATTAATTTTTTGCCGTAATCCATTTCGTATTCGCAATTGGCATCGTAACTATGATTGTATAAAGAAACATAGCCCAAAGCAACAGCTGCTTTCTTTTTGTCTTTCCCCCATTCAAAAATGTAATGATACAATAAGGTTCCTTCAATTGCTTTCCTTTCTTCTTCTGATAAAACTATTACAGGAGATGTTTCAAGTATGGTACCTTCCTTTAAATTCTTTGTTGTAAAAACGCCTCTGCCCCGTTTGGGTGATGAGGCAATGGTTAAGCTTGAGATCATTTATAATAAAAATAATTAGGGCACAATATAATGTGCAGGGTTTGATTGTCTTGTTTTTTTTATATTGAACTTTTCTGCATTTCTCTAAAGTTTGTTTTGCTAATTTGCGGTTTATGAGTTCGGAACTTGAACAGCCTTCAATAAAAGATCAGTTTGAACAACTGATGCAGGATAACAACCTGGCGGCTTTGCGTAGTTTCCTCGATGATCAGAATATAAGCGATGTTGCCGACCTTATATATGATAATCCTGATGAAGAAGCTCAGATCATTGCCAACATGGCAATAAACCGTGCGGCTGCTGTTTTTAAAATTCTTGATGTAAGTCGCCAGAAGCAAATTGTACAGGAGCTGTCTTCATTTAAAACGGCTGAATTACTTAATGAACTTCCTGCCGATGACCGTACTGATTTTCTTGAAGAATTACCAAAGAATGTTATACGCGATTTAATAAAACTGCTGAATGCAGATGAGCGCAAAATTACGCTTGCAATGCTCGGTTATCCTGAAGACAGCATTGGCAGGTTAATGACGCCCGATTACGTTTACGTTTATCCATTCAATACAATTGAACAGGTATTGCATACCATTCGCAAGGTGGCAAAGAATACAGAAACGATAGATGTTATTTATGTTGTTAACCGTAAGGGAGAATTGTTAGATGATTTAAGGATAAGAGATATTATCCTTGCTTCGCCCGAAACAAGAATAGAAGACCTGATGGATGAACGTGTAATTGCATTACATGCCAACGACGACCAGGAACATGCGACCGAAATATTTAAAATGAACAACCGTGTTGCGTTGCCTGTTACAGACAATAACGATATTCTGCTTGGCATTGTAACCATTGATGATATGTTGTGGGTTACCAATGAAGAGTTCAGTGAAGACATACAAAAGATTGGCGGTACTGAAGCATTGGATGAACCTTATCTTGATACACCCTTATTTAAACTCATACGCAAAAGAGCAGGCTGGCTGATTGTATTATTTCTAAGTGAGTTGCTTACTGCAACAGCAATGGCTTATTTTAATGATGAGATAGCAAAAGCAACAGTGCTTGCAATGTTCATTCCGCTTATTATGAGCAGCGGCGGCAACAGTGGTTCGCAGGCATCAACGTTGGTGATACAGGCAATGGCTGTGGGTGATATATCTATAATGGATTGGTGGCGTGTAATGCGCCGGGAAATTTTAAGCGGTTTGTTGTTAGGCGCTATACTCGGTGTTATTGGTTTCACAAGAATTTGCATCTGGCATTACCTTATGCAGTACGGCGTAATTGAAGACCTTTATAAAGAGCATTGGTTTCTTATTGCCGTAAGCGTTGGCATTTCTTTAATTGGTGTTGTATTATGGGGAACATTAACAGGTTCAATGTTGCCGATTATACTTAAACGGCTTGGCGCCGATCCCGCTGTTTCATCCGCGCCGTTTGTTGCAACACTGGTTGATGTAACCGGCATTGTAATTTATTTTTCGATTGCTTATTTCTTCCTCAAAGGAGTTTTGTTGTAAGAAATAATATGAATAATTATGTTACCAGCTATAGTATTTCAATCTAATACGGTTGCGTCGCACACTTGTACTATATATCATTGAGCAACTTAAAATTCATATGTAATTTATGAGGTTAAGTCGTCTCCTCGACGTCAGGAAAGGTCTCCTGAATTTTTTACGGTTCGATTGACAAGAGAGGTCTCTTATCGTCGAAAAGACGATGATCAACACTTAACGGCATTAAAGATGCCATGCAACTATGCAGCACAAGTGAGTGACACAACCGTAAAACATCGAAGTTCATTTGCTGGTAACCAAATAAAAATCAAACGAAGTTTGGTTTAAATAAATTTTTATCATCGTAAAAATGCAAACGCCCATTGCAACATTATATAATCACACCCGGAAGTTGGGCATCCCTCTCCATTTTTGGAGAGGGAACGAGGGTGAGGTAAATATCAGATCATGAAAAAAATCATTTTTGTTACTCGTTGTTTGCATGCCTTTGTTTTGTCTTGCTCAAAATGTAATGACGCCTGAACTTTTATGGAAGCTTGGAAGACTGAATGCGATCGGTGTTTCAAAAGATAAAAAGTATGTTGTTTACGCTGTAAGCACGCCTGATGTTGCGCAGAATAAAAGCTTCACTAAAACCTATCGTTTACCAATTGATGGAGGAATGCCGGAAACTATAAGCAATGCAGATACGCTTGTATTTAACAACCATATTTCTGCTGATGGCAAATGGAAATTAAGCGACAGTGATGTAAAAATTATGAATGTATATAGCAGCGATTTTTATCCTGACCTTACAAAGAGTAATGTGCAGGTGTATAACTCTCTTTTGTATCGTCATTGGGATACCTGGGAAGATGGAAAATTCAGCCATATATTTTTGTCTGCACCAGATGGTTCAAACAAAAAAGACCTGATGCAAAGCCAGCCTTATGATTGCCCGCAAAAACCTTTTGGCGGTGATGAAGATTACTTATTTAATCCCGATGGAAAACATGTTGTATATGTAACCAAACAAAAGCAGGGAACAGATTATGCTGTCAGCACCAACACTGATTTATTTGAATACACTATTGAAACCGGTGAAACAAAAAACTTAACGGAAGGCATGATGGGGTATGATGTAAACCCGTCGTACAACAAAAAGGAAGAGCTTGCCTGGTTAACCATGAAGCGTGATGGTTATGAAGCCGACAAACAGGATCTGGTTGTATCCGATGGCATTACAAAAATGAATTTAACTGCAGGCCGCGATGATATTAATGTGGAGAGTTTTAAATGGAGTGATGATGATAAGAACATTTATTTTATTGCGCCTGTAGATGGAACACTTCAATTGTTTGAAGTGAATTATCCGGGCAAAACGAAAATGGCTGCAGTCATTCATCAAATTACGAAAGGTGAATTTGATGTTAGCGGAATTGTTGGTGAAACAAATAATACTTTATTCGTTACAAGAACAGATTTTAATCATGCTGCAGAAATTTATGCATTGGATGTAAAGTCCGGCAACATGAAACAATTCACGCATATAAATGACAGCACATATAATACACTTGCACTGTGTTCATGGCAAAAAAGGTATGTTACTACAACTGATAATAAAAAGATGCTGGTGTGGGTTGTTTTGCCGCCAAATTTTGATGCAACAAAAAAATATCCAACATTATTATATTGCCAGGGTGGCCCGCAGAGTGCGCTCACGCAATTCTATTCTTTCCGCTGGAATTTCCAGTTGATTGCTTCCAATGGTTATGTAATTGTTGCGCCTTGCCGCCGCGGTATGCCGGGCTTCGGCACAAAATGGAATGAAGATGTAAGTAAAGATTGGGGCGGACAAGTATTGAAAGACTATCTCAGCGCTATTGATGATGCTTCAACATTAGCTTTCGTTGATACTTCACGCAGAGGTTGTGTAGGCGCAAGTTTTGGCGGCTTCAGTGTATTCGCATTGGAAGGAATGCACAATCATCGTTTCAAAACTTTTATTGCACATGATGGTGTATTTGATTTCAGAAGTATGTATGGAACTACCGATGAAATATGGTTTGAGAACTGGGAGAAGGGTGGCGCTTACTGGCAATTGGATAACGCAGTTGTACAACGTTCATTTAGTCAGAGCCCGAGCAATTTTGTGCAGAACTGGGATACACCAATTATGATCTTCCAGGGTGGTAGAGATTATCGTGTACCGATTGAACAAGGCCAGCAGGCATTCCAGGCTGCGCAGTTAAAAGGCATTAAAAGCAGGTTTGTTTTTCTGCCTGATGAAAATCACTGGGTGTTAAAAGCGCAGGATGCAATAGTTTGGCAACATGAATTTTTTAAATGGCTGGATGAGACGTTGAAGTAGTGAATGGTGAGTGGTGAATAGTAGTAGAACAATATAAAAGAGATGCTTAACTTGATTGAGCATCTCTTTATAAAAAATATTGAAACTGATGCCAGCAATTGTTGTTGTGGTTATCTTATAAGTTCATTTTATAAATCCTAAATACTTAATTGATGAAATTTGATTTCACTGATCAGATCAAACAAAAAACTGACAAAGAACTAACTGATATATTTATCAACGCAAGAGATTATGACCCTGAATTTGTAAGACTTGCAGAAGAAGAATTAAGTGCTCGAAATATTAATCTCGATGCATCAAAACAAATCAAAGAGAAAACACTTGAAGTAAACAAGCAACAATTGCAAACCGGGAAAAGTGGTAGTCCATTGTATATTTTTCTATGCTTTATCCTCGCGTTACTAGGTGGGGTTTTAGCTATTTATGCCGGTTATATTTATAGCCAGTCAAAAATAAAAGATAGTGATGGAAATGAATTTTTTGCCTACGATGAACAGACAAGGCAGTTTGGAAAAATTATAATGTGGCTTGGAATAGGAGTGTTCTCATTCTTTGTGCTCAGGTTTTGTTTTGGGCTATAAACCGGTCTGAGTTTTAATTCAGATAAAATTCAAACTCATTATATAATCATTCATAAAATAACCTTCGCCAATATCAATATCTTCTTCGCTGATAACCATAAAACCCAGGCGTTCATAAAACTGTTTAGCTTTATTATATCGGTTTACATTCAGCAATAACGCTGATGCATTTTTTGTTTTTACTCTTGCGATAACATCTTCAATCAATAACTTGCCAATGCCTTTGCCTTGCCGGTTTTGTAATACATAAATTTTGTTCAGTTTATATACAGCATCTTTCAGTAAACTGTAATCAGCAAATGCAATTGGATGTTCATCTTCTTCAATAATTAAAAAATTATGTGCTTCATTAAATTGTTTTTGCAACGAAGCTTCACTGTAAATCATTTCAAGCATATAACTTAGCTGTGCAGGCGAAAGGATTTCTTTATACGTGAAAGGCCATATTATAATTGCAAGCCGGTGTATTAACGGAATATCTTTTTCTGTTGCTTCACGAATGATAATGTTTGAATCAGCTCTCATTACTTAAAAATTTTCTTGCTTACCCAATGTGAAAGTAAAGCACTGCCTGCACCTGTTGCAGCAGCCCCAATAACATCTGTAGGATAATGTGCACCCAAATATAATCTTGAATAACCAACGCCAAATGCCCACGCATATGCAGGAACAACAACATACCATTTTTTATATATCAATGAAACACTTGTTGCCGTTGCAAAAGCCAGTGAAGCATGCCCTGAAGGAAACGATTTTCCATCTTCAAATTCATAAGGATAAACGTCAGTGTATTTTTGATAAGGCCGCGCACGATCGAAAGCAAGTTTCATTACTTCTGCTGCGCCCGCCGCGATAATTACACTTCCTGCAATTTCATATGCATTGTATTCTGTTTTTTTATTGTGCTCGATCCTGCCATCAACCCAAAGCCCAACAGGTACTGCAACGCTTAAAGGATATGCAGAAGCTTTAAACCCTTTCCACACAAATGAATTAGGTTCCTGCGGATTAATACTTCTTAAAAGATTAATATCCCAGTTCTGTGCATGTGTTGTACTGCAAGTAAAAAAGCATCCTGTAAACAGGATGCTTTTAAAGAACAATTTAATATTTGATAGTTTCAATGTTTAAGAGTTTCAATGTTTCATTAATCAGGTAAGATTCTGCAAACTTTCTTCCAGTGTTTTTATCCTTGCTTCCGCATCAGCCTGTTTCTTTCTTTCCATTTCAACCACTTCAGGCTTTGCGCTTTGTACAAAACGTTCGTTACTTAATTTTTTTTGTACGGACTGCAGGAAATTTTTTTGATAAGCAAGGTCTTTTTCCAAATCAGTTTTTAAAGCGGATGTATCTGTTTCAACATTGCTTTTGATAAAGAATTTGTCTTTTTAAACAGCCACTACAATCGTGCCTGCAACATTTTCAGATACTACACTTATTGAATCAGCATTTACCTGTTTTAATAATATCTGTTCAAAATTTTTATAATTGTCACCCGTTGTTTGAATGAATAAACTGATACTTTCTTTTGGTTTGATATTATTCTTATTTCTTGCATCGCGAATAGCTGTAATTATATTCTTTAATGAAACGCCTGAATGAAGAATATCACTGTTAATTATTAATTCTTCATTATTCATTTGTTTTACGCATATATCATCTTCATGTTCGCTCAGCAAATGATAAACTTCTTCTGTAACAAAAGGCATGAAAGGATGCAGCAACTGCATCAGTTCTTCAAAGAATTTTATAGTGCTGTTATAAATATTTGCATCGATTGGTTGTTCAAAACCCGGCTTAATCCATTCCAGGTACCAACTGCAGAAATCATCCCATATCAAAGAATAAATTGTTTTTAAAGCTTCACTCAGTTTAAATTGCTGATACAGTTTTTCAATCTCAAGTTTTGCTTCGTTCAATCTATTCTCAAACCAAAGAACAGCGAAGTCCTCTGTTGACTGTTGACCATTGACTATTGACTTTCTTCCTTCCCACATCTTCACCAGCTTCATTGCATTCCAGATCTTGTTTATGAAAAAACTGCCCTGCTTCAATGAGCTTTCTTCTTTTACATCAAACAACAGATCATTACCGGCGGGAGAGGAGATGATAGTTCCGAAACGAACTGCATCGGCGCCATACTTATCAATCAATGCAAGCAGGTCTGGTGAGTTACCCAAACTCTTGCTCATCTTTCTTCCTGACTCATCGCGTACAATGCCCGTAAAATAAACATCACTGAAAGGCTTTTCTTGTTTGTATTCAAAGCCGCTTACAATCATTCTTGCAACCCAGAAGAAAATTATTTCAGGCGCTGTTACCAATGTTTGTGTGGGATAATAATAATTGATATCAGCATTGTTTGGATTTGAAATTCCTTTAAAAACTTCCATCGGCCACAACCATGAAGAGAACCATGTATCGAGTACATCTTCGTCCTGTTTTATAGCAGGTTCAGTTGTTATAATATTTGCCTCGGCTCTTTTGCCGATTAATAATTTTCTTGCTTCATGTTCATTTTCAGCAACACAATAATTTCCTTTTTCATCGTACCATGCAGGAATTCTTTGCCCCCACCATAACTGGCGGCTAATGCACCAGTCTTTAATATTTTCCATCCAGTATTTATATGTGTTTACATATTTTGGAGGAAAGAATTTTATCGCTTCGTCTACTACAGCTTTCAACGCAGGCTCACTTAATTTTTTCATGTTCACCCACCATTGCAAACTCAATCGAGGTTCAACCACTGCATCGCTGCGTTCACTAAAACCAATTTGATTTTTATATTCTTCAATCTTTATAAGCTGCTTTGTCTCTTCAAGTGCTGCAACCATTTTTTTGCGCGCTTCAAACCTGTCATCACCAATAAACAATTGCGCGGCATCGCTCATGGTGCCATCATCATTCAAAATATTTATAACCTCAAGATTGTATTTTTTTCCGATGTTATAATCATTCATATCATGCGCAGGAGTAATCTTCAACGCACCTGTTCCAAAATCCATCTCCACATAATCATCTGCAATAATGGGTATGCGGCGATTGATCAATGGCACCAATGCTGTTTTGCCAACCAAATGTTTATAGCGTTCATCTTTTGGATTTACACAAATGGCAGTATCACCTAAAATTGTTTCCGGACGAACAGTGGCAATTGTAATGTTGCCCCCATCCCCTAAGGGGGAGAAATCATGAAGCCCTACGTTGCTTTCAGTAAGAACAATATATTTTACATAATAGAGTTTGCTGTTTACTTCGCGGTAAATAACCTCTTCATCACTCAATGCAGTTTTGGCTTTTACATCCCAATGTATCATGCGCTCACCGCGATAGATCCAGCCTTTATTATAGAGATCATTAAATACTTTGATAACACTTTTGTAATAATGATCATCCATCGTAAAAGTGGTACGGTCCCAATCTGCACTGCAGCCTAATTTCTTTAACTGCTCTAAAATTATTCCGCCATATTTTTCTTTCCATTCCCATGCATACTTTAAAAATTCATCGCGGCTCAACGATGATTTTATAATGCCTTTTTCGCGCAGCATCTGTACCACCTTTGCTTCTGTTGCAATAGATGCATGGTCAGTTCCCGGAACCCAGCAGGTATTTTTTCCGCTCATACGTGCATGGCGGATCAATATATCCTGGATTGTATTATTCAATGCATGCCCAATATGCAATACGCCGGTAACATTCGGCGGCGGCATTACAATAGTATACGGTTCACGCGCATCAGGTTTGCTGTTAAAATATTTTTTATCAAGCCAGTGTTTATACCATTTCGCTTCAGCTCCAGTAT
>Ga0206973_1064_pt1 | contig 29606 bp, 25 predicted proteins | sample Alteio_BWOrgHeat_83_FD_152927 | JGI IMG/M metagenome (GOLD analysis project Ga0206973, IMG submission 152927) | Enriched cells from forest soil in Barre Woods Harvard Forest LTER site, Petersham, Massachusetts, United States -... | ecosystem: Environmental > Terrestrial > Soil > Temperate forest >...
ATCAGACAGTATATATCTTGGAGCATGGAAGGTATAAGGATGCCATGGAGATTAGCAGCACGATATTGTATGTAATTGCAAGGCGGAAAGAATCGAACCGCAGATGAGGTTGTACTAATAACAATTGAATTTGAATACTATTAACTTGTTCATTTTTAAGCGCCCATTTTTTATGGATTGCATATTATATAACATAAATTAGCGTGTTAGGCGCAACTAAATGACAGACACTATCACTGATAATGTTCAAAAGGTTAAAAAAGTCGTTTCTAGACAACTTCACGATATTAATGCCATTTCTGGAATTAATAGCTTAATTCTATCAGTTTGTTTAGTTGATACATTAGCAGGTTTCTTTTGTGGCTATAATGGACAACCGACAGGCAACAAAGACAGGTACAAAAAATTTACCGACAAATATTTAATTGAATACAGTAACTATATCTACAAAATTCGTTGTGACTTAGCACATAGTTTTTCCAATACTCTTTCGAAATATTATTTTATAGACAACGAGGAGTTTACAAATGTATTTGGCAATTCTGTCAGCATACTCGACAGGCAGAGCTTCAATATTGATCATTTCAGGAAATCACTAAGCCAAGCAATTGACAATTATTTTTCAGATGTTGAGAGCAATACCATTGTTGACATACAAAATAATTTCAGAATAAGATACGACCACTCTGCTATATTGGAAGATGGGGTAATTGGTACTGTGACAAACTTAGAAGGGAAACTCATAAGCAAATATGAAGAGTTAGACAGTTTACCCGGACTTGACTTGAAAATTGCAATGACAGAATCAATTCGAATCAAAAAATAGTATGCTGCTAACATACGGTTTGGCAAAAAACTGGCTGTACACAACGTAACAGCAACTTTTGGTTTGCTAGTAAGCTTCAGTAATCGGCTGAACTTATAAATTTGGCGGTATCAATAACGATGAACTTCTAATTATAAATTTAACCACGGTTCGGGCTGGACGAATTTCAAATACCATTTCTTCGCCAAGCCGTTCACGTTGCATGCATAATTTTAATGAGACACTTCGCAATTATAACAATCTTCATTTTATTTAATTCCTTAGTGACTTCAGCCCAGACAGGAGAAGAATTGGTAAAAAATAAAATACAACAAGCTGACTCTATACTTTTGGTTAGTCATGAAGACACGCAAGGCATAACTTTAGTTGACGATTCAGGAAAAGAAATTTCGCTTCCAAACTTGATTATAGGGCATAAACCGAATTATAAAATTTTTAAAGAAAGGCTTTTAATAAATAATCAAGAAAAGGACACTTTAATTAAGATCCTGCAAAGACCATTTAATGATAGCGAAGTTGAAGTTGGCAAATGCTTTATGCCACATCATACAATCTTTATTTTTAAAAATGGTAAGACCTCATACATTGACATTTGCTTTACATGTTTAGGATTTGAAACATCTGATGACTTAAAAAGGCTCTATGCTTTTGACCGTCAAAAATGGACAGAACTCGAGGAATATTTTGTAAAGCTTGATTTCAAATACAAACTTAAAAGTGACTAAGAATAAAACTACGCCCAACGGTTGCATTTGTAAGAGCATGGCTTAACCGGCAGTACTTGTGTAGCTGTAATTCTTATCATTTTTGTTCAAGCAGACACTACACTATTGAACATCAGTAATTATCTTCAATCCGCCCTCGTTGGTATTGTCACTACAAGGAATTAATGAAATCATTATTTACAATCGAATTCGTCGGTCACGAGACCACAGGTGTTCCAAAGATTATAAATCGCGAAGCGATGATATAGATTTCTGTCGTCCCTTCGGGATTTAACCACATGTAAGCCCAGATTTTTCTATAATAATATCAGCCTTTCAGGTTTATGTTTTTAAAAAAAATCTTCCGGACAGTTATGATTACAAGACCAACGAAGGCATAATTTTGATTACATAGAAATATATTCCTTTCAACGCAGGACTGGGTACAAAGAGAATTTAGCAGTAAGCCTGGATATAATGAATTAAAGCAATGGACAATAACAAACTTGGCACAAAGCCGCATTATCAGATTTTAGATGGACTTCGGGGTGTAGCAGCTATTATCGTGGTATTCTTTCACCTCGCCGAACCGCTTTCCACCAGCCATCTTAACAATGTTGTAAACCATGGTTACCTGGCAGTTGATTTTTTCTTTCTCCTGTCCGGCTTTGTAATTGGTTATGCGTACGATGACAGGTGGGGCAAATTAACCTTCGGCGGCTTTCTCCGGCGCCGGTTAGAACGGCTGCAACCACTTGTTGTATTAGGCATGACACTCGGCGCAATTACATTTTATTATACTGATTCAACCATATGGCCGCTTATTCATACAGTTCCTGTATGGGAGCTGATCATTGTTTGGCTGATAGGATGTACCATTCTACCCATACCGCTTTCTATGGATATACGCGGCTGGCAGGAAATGCATCCGCTTAATAGTGTTGGATGGTCATTATTTTTCGAGTACATAGCCAATATTCTCTATGCACTGGGGTTAAGGAAATTATCTAATAAAGCATTGGCTTGTTTTGTACTACTGGCAGGTGCGGTGCTTGTGCATTTTGCCGTTACTAATCCCAACGGGGACGTTACCGGCGGCTGGACATTGAATGCCGAACAAATGCGTATTGGGATAACGCGTACAATATTTCCATTTTTTGCCGGTTTGCTTTTATCACGGGTAGCACGGCCGGTATATATCAAAAATGCTTTCTTATGGTGCAGCGTGCTGGTTGCGGCTGTTTTGTTTATGCCAAGAATAGGCGGTGCAGAACATCTCTGGATGAATGGTTTGTACGAGGCTTTTTGCATCATCATTGTCTTTCCGCTGATTGTATATATTGGTGCCAGTGGCGTGGTGCGTAGTCAAACAGAGAATAAAATTTGTAAATTCCTCGGCGATCTTTCCTATCCTTTATATATGACGCATTATGTGCTTGTATATTTTTACGTGGCATGGGTAAGCAATCACAGCGGCATTACATTACGGCAGGCCTGGCCATATGCACTGCTTACATTTTCAGGAGCTATCGTGTTGGCTTATGCAAGCTTAAAATTGTATGATGAACCGGTAAGGGCGTGGCTGCGAAAAAAGTTGAAGTAGCGGACGCTGTTGATGCAACGCAATTAACCGCGCAATACTTTTTGGAGTAGATTTATGGTCAAACAATCTACAGGCTAATGGATGTTTACAAATAAACAATGATTGCTTAATTTAAATCAGGCGCATGAATACAACAGACACACATAATCAAAAAATAGCAAAATTAACTTTTGCCTCTGTATATCCTATGTATGTAAAAAAGGTGGAAACAAAAGGCAGAACAAAAGAAGAATTAAACCAGGTTATAGAATGGCTAACAGGGTTTAATAACAAGAAGCAACAGGAGCTTATACATGAAAAAGTAACTTTTGAAACTTTCTTTGAGCGGGCTGCACTTAATCCCAACGCAAGGCTTATAACAGGAATTATATGTGGCTATCGTGTTGAAGAAATAGAAAATCCTTTAACACAGAAAGTGAGATATTTAGATAAATTGATTGATGAATTGGCGAAAGGCAAAAAGATAGAAAAGATCTTACGAAGTGAGTAGATCGTAATGGCGCAGCAATTATTGCTGCGCCATGTATCATAAGATGATTTAAGCTGGTATTGGCAGCCTGTCAAAACTTACTGCCATGCCGGAAATGCCCCAAACAAAATTACAGGCTGCAATTACGGCGAAAGTACCTGTTATAGCACTGAACCTGCTTTCGGGGTCAGTTATGTTCTGAACATTCGCTAAAACCGGCGAAGCCATGCCACTGAGATCGAACGTAGTAACGCCGATAAATTCAACAATCTGGTTACAATCATCCAAAGAAGGTGCTTTTCCCAGCATTTCCTGTACAAACGGAACCGTAGTAGGTATTTGCCAGGCCATGTTTATAAAATAATCGAGCCAGGGACTCCAGAAACTTCCGTAGGTACATGTTGATGGCATGTAAGGAGTGAAGCCATCCACTATTGCTTTTGCCGTGGCAGCCCAGGTACATACGGTATTCATATCACCCGCCCAGTCTTTAGGATCCCATTTCTTATAGTTTAATGTAAACTGGTAAATATCCGGAGAAACATAGGCCATGTAAGAAACAGAATTAAGTGCTGATAAAATCCTGTTGGGAATGTTCAGGTTTTCCGGCAATTGACTGGGAAAGAATGCCTTTATACCGCTGCAAATATTTACGCCATAGCTACCGATGAAACCAAAGATGTTGGTGATCTTCATCCATTTAAGCTGGTTGGCATTTGTTACATAGTTACCACCTGTATTGCCTTCATGATCTCCCAGGCTGTTAACTGTTGTAAAGTAAGATTGAAATGTGGGTATATCTTTCACGGTCATAAAGTTTGTAGTATCCTGATCATCCGGGAAAGGCGCATCGCCTCCGTTTGCGATCTTGTACACTATAGTAACCGGGATAGCACTGATAAGGCACAGGGCATCCAGTAAGGTAAAAGGATCAGGTTCGTGATTCGGATTCATAAAGGCTGTGATCTTTCCATACAGATAAGATATTACCGGTATTTCAATTACGGATGTAAGCATATTATTGGAATACTGTAAAAAATTTCCCAGTGTATTTACAGTGGCCGTAATCAGGTCCTGCCCGTTATCTACCATCAGTTCACCAATAACTCCCATTACCTGTTTAATAACAGTTGTTACCGGTTCGCTGGATGCTGTTTTACCAATCGTCTGCAACGAGTTGGCTGCATTTTTAAAATTAGCTTCCAAACCGCTGAACAATGATTCCAGGCTTCCCAAAACACCACCCGGATCATCAGGTGTTGAAGTGGTATAATTTGTTGGTGAGCCATTGGAAGCATTGCTTTTAAGATGGTGCGTACCCCAGTGTGAGGTGGGCGAAGTGCTGCCCGGTGTTGGTGTGGCAGACGACATATTCCCGTTATAGGACTGGTCTGAATCGGGTAAACCGGTAAGATTTGCTATGTTGGTCTTCAGGTCGCCAAAAGCAGTTGCAATAAGCCCCTCTATACAACTTACATCCTCAAGGCAATTGTTCAAAAACAACTCGATGAAATTCTTTAATACCTGGTGCGTTCTGTAAATATCCGCAAAACCCATTATTGAACCGATCCATCTCACAATATCCTCAAAAGCCGTTTCAACAGCATTCAGCACGGTGTGTACAAGGTTTACAATATCGTTAGCGCATTTGGCTAAAAAATGATAGAAATCACCGGCTATGGTAAGCACACAATCCACGGCCCCGTTTACAAACGTTATAACAACCTGTGTCAGCTTACTGGCTTCTTTTTTCATCCAGCTGACAACATGGCCTAATTTGGCTTCAATGTGCAAACCGCTGCCCAATTGGGTATTTGCCTGGGTGAGGGAAAGGCTTCCATCCGCATTTAGCAGCACGCCTATCGCTTTTATGGCTTCAATGCCTTCGTAATGTGCAGCATTTTTGCCATAGGTCCAGCCCCAGATCTTATCTGTTTTGGGATTGAAACGCAGGTCTTTAAACGGCCTGTCTGCCCTGGCAAATTTCTTTACCCTGTTCTTGTCTACAGGAAATCCCTTATAGCTCACCCTTGACTTTGTGCCGGGCTTAACTGTAGCTGCTTCGGGCTGAACCGCAGAAACCGGCTGCTCTGCAGCGAAGACGGCTGCCACGGTGGCTTCGTCCGGCCACGACTGCCCAGTTACAAGTCCATCTGCATTCATGTGTACATTTTGCTGGCAGATGGTATTGATATTACTTGAACTGAGAGCGGTCTGATCATTGTATACACTGCTTACCAGTTGCGTTGGCTGGTTGTATTCATCGTATACTGTTACTCCCTGCAGGTGATCTTTGCCATCAGGCACTTTGGTATTAAGCGTTGCAATAGTACCCGAGGTAGCTGATAATGGATTAACCACTTCTGTATAGATATATTTGGTAACGGGATCCTGCGCGGCCACATAGTAGGAAATCCCGCCAATCGTATCTACCGGCTGCATAATGGTAACCGTTCCTGTATAATCTGTTTTCAGTTCCAGCGGTGTATCATTGCTGAGCGTGTGGTAAGCTGCATTGTTGTTCAGGTCGCTGATATATACACTGCAGGGACTGGAAGCCCAGACATTTACGATTACATTGGGCTGTACCGTGCTGCTGTCATCTGTAATTTCTATATGCGTGGAATAAGTGGTTGTTTCATAAATCACTGTCTGAATATTTTCAGAGGAAGGCGCTGTGAGCAGGCTGCGCACCTGCCAGGCCGTGGTAACAGGATCCTGGAACAACTGGGTTAAAAATGAGGAATAGGTACCGTCATCGTTTTTTACTACCTGCTGTGCAAACAATACACTGCAACTGCCATAGGCATTACCCGTGGTGGTATCGATGGAACTGTCTAAACTGTGAATGTTGTTTACATAAGCAGATGAGTTTACTACATTGAACAATAGAGGTATCGGGCAACTCCAGGCATCAGCATTGGTTTCCTGCCCGGCCACGCCTTCCATGATGAATAGCTGCCCGGTAATTTGTCCCGTTTTAGGATCGGTATAGGCACTCTGGCCCCATATCACAATATTATCATTCCAGTTTTTTACATGCAGGCTTTGTATGTTCTGGAACAGGTCGTGCGTGTAAATGCTTACCGGTGTTGGTTTGCCCTGTCCTGAATCATTCTGATCCGCACAGGCAAGAAAATATAACTGGCCGTTGGTAGCAAAGAACAGGTCTGTATAAGGTGCATTGGAAGCAGAAGATGATACACCCATGGCCATATAGGCGTTGTTGGTCCCTGCCGGAAAATTAAATACGGTAGGATCGGGAGTTTCTTCCGGGTGATTGAAATCATAAGCCGGTGTATACTGTAACTGGGGTTTGCCGGCCAATGAGCCTAATACATAAGCGCCACCAATATTGTTACCTGCGCCGTCACCTGCACCTGGATAACTGTCAGGGCCATCGTTAGGGCCGCAGCCGAGGAAGGTGGTGATGGTCCCCGCCTGCAGGTCGCCGGACAGATCATGCGGCAACCAGGCATAGCCTCTTTGTTTAGTGGCATCTATGTAAAACCTGGAGATGGTTTGTGTAGCCGCATTGCTTACCAGGTCTACAATAATATACTGCATAGCATTGCCATCATTGCTGTCTGCTATCTGTACATCGTTAATAGGCATTGCCTGGTAAGCAGGAATGTTGTCACCGGGATAGTCAAATTTATACTGGCTGCCGGCTCCAAATACAGGTGCACCGCTGGTCCAGTTGGCAAACGTATTGGTAAAGTCCGTAACGAGATGCAGGTAATATGTACCGTTGCAATTTACCACCAGGGCAATATCTACTGAATTGGTAGTGGTCATATCCTGGGCAATATCAAATGTCTCGGCTGTAATGGCCGCGCCGCCGTAGCAGGTGCCGGAAAGTGCCGAGCTTAGGTCAACCCTTACCCAGCCATGTGTATCGCCTGACACTTCGCGGGTACAGTATAAAATACCATCGGTGCCGATAGAGAACAGGAGTGCATTGCCCTCAATGGTTTGTAAAGCTTCAAATTGTTTGTCAGGAACAATGACCGTTGATGCTTTATGATTGGTCATTAGTTCGGTTTCATTTATGATTTTCATTGTATAAGTTTTTATAAGTAGTATGAATTTTTGTACATACTGCTTTTAATTGGATGTTTCTTGTTTAGTTAAAAATTGATGAATTAATTTTCAGACAGGTATTTAACATGACATACCAGGTCTGAATTGTCGGAAAACTGTGCGTCTTTAAAATTGAATGCATTGCCGCCGGGGAATACAAATGTTGTTGGCATAATCACAGGAAGCTGGTCAAAGTTGCCGGCAGTAAGTGACGAGATCAACCCGTTTAACGAACCAATGATATTGGCCGGCGGCTGCGAGGGTGTGAACGCTGTGGTATCATCCTTGTGTGCAGGTGTGCTGCTGGTATTGATAAAACAAGGCATACCGGAATCATCAATCACAATATTAAATACATCAGTATAGGTTCTGTTCACCGGAGTGCCTTTTGCTGCACAGCCAGGCGCATTGCCAGACCATACGGTATCAATATTCACCGTCATTGTCTGGCTTATGGTAAGTGTCTGGCCTGCAAGGACAGCACTTAATTCAAAAGCATTCTGCCAGGAGAGATAATCGGCAGCCTGCCATCCGCCTGAACGCTGGCTTGTATTGGATGCATAATAAAGCAGCATGTCTGAACCGTCCATTTCAACTGCCGACTGGCTAAAGGGCTGAAATCCCTTAGCCAAAGGTTCCAGTGCTCCTTGTGTAAAATCTACATCCCATTCATTTTGATACATATCCGTACCAACAGAAATGGAGGGTTGCAGGCAATTTTCCATTACATACGGCAAAAGCCTGCTGCCCAGGTATTTGGCAAAAGCATCCCTGTTGATTGCGATAGCGCCATCATACTTGTTTACATCAGCATTTGAATCCTTATCAGGATCCTGGCTGTTACCATTATCATCCAGGTAGTTCCAGTTGAACTGTTTGCCTGCATTTAATGTATTGCCATTGGTGGCGAAAAGATAATTGATCGTGGAAAGGTCTGCTACAGCATCGTCTTTGGTAACAGGAACAGGATTGCCTTTACTGTCAACAAGTGCCCCTGTAAAAAGACTCATGCTTGTTGGTAATAACGTGCTGGTATTATTTTGTGTAACAGCATAATCCAGTGCCGGTGCCTGTGCCAGGTAAGTGGCAAAATAAGACTTTGTAAACTGTTGCATTAACGGTGTGAACACAGAGCAACTGCTGTCAAGTCCTGAAAGAGTACTGGTGGGTGATACTACTGCGCTGTCAGCATCAAACAACAGTTGCTGTATGTTCAGGTCTGTGCTGCTAAGGTTGTAGGTCTTTATAATATAGTTTATCCCGTTTTGTACATCATTGGTAACATTGTTACTGCTTATTACCGTTTGCAGGTTAACTGTGGCGTTGATATTAAATTCTTCCTTTGTGTTTTGCAGGATATCTACCCAGGTGCTGTTGTCCGGGTTCCAGAAAGCAACATGCAAAGTTTTGCACAAAAGATAATAATCTACGGTGTTGCTGCCCGGGTTAATGGTAAGGTATTCTGCCCCGGCATACCCGGCAGGGTTACCTATATAAATATTAAAGGCGAACCACAAATTGCTTCCTTTTACAGCATTGATCTGTGCCTGGGTTAATGGAATCTTGGCTGTTCCGGAAAGCGGGTCTACACCACCTGTCTGGCTTGTTATTACAGACTGGTCAACCTGGAGCGGCGTACCGTCGGTGTTCTTAATAAAATAAAAGCTTACTGCAGAAAAGGTGTGCGTATCGTTATAGTATGTTTCGATAGCATTGTTTATTCCTTTTTGTGTTACAGATGCTACCATATCGTAACCATAAGCCGGTTGTGCTAAATAAGATTGTGAAAGTGACATAAAATCTGTTTTAATTGTTTTTAAATTTTGTTTTTATTTTCATGGCACACCTCTCTCGGCACGCATAGTGCATGCAAGCTGATAAGCCATTTTATTTTTTTGAAATAATGTTTGTTTATATGCTGTGATTAGCTTTAATAGCTTTAAACAAACATGGTTTTAGAACAGGATATTCAATTTCTTCCGGAGAAATCAAAATTGTTTTTCATTGCATTTGAATGTTAGCATGTATTCAATTGCGGTGCAAAATTGCAATAGCAAAAAGTGTTGCACTATTACGTATATGCCATTTGATGTAAATATTGTTTCAGAAATGGGAGCAACAGGTTATTGCTCCCATTTGTTAAGTATTAATAAGTCTGTTATTTTAATGTGATCGGATCAATTGGCTGTCCGTCTACTGATTCTGCAAGGGAACCTCCTCCATATAATATATTGGCTACGGTTTGTACGCCCGCCCATGCCAGCCCGCTAGGCCATATATTGAAAGCTACCAGTGGTGATATCACGCCGGAAGCATTGAAGAGCGTATTCGCTACAAGATCCACAATATCATTGGCAATCTTTTCCGAATGTGTGAAAGCTTCTACTACAGGCAGCTCCCAAACGCCATTTATCAGTGCATCCAGCCAGGGAGAAAGAAAACTATACCCGGTTAACCCCGTAACGTTACCAAACCAGCCCGGCGGCACAGGCGCTGCAGGATCTGCAGGCGCACTAACATATTTTATATCCCAGAATGCTTTTAAAACTCCCACAATAGCAAGCGAGCCGTTTAGTACAGAGAACCAGCGGGAGTCTGTTTCGATCATTCCCGGTATGTTACCTACTATATCAGGCCCGATATATAAAAAATATGAAAGCGCATATAATGTTGCCAGGTTTTTACTACTGGAATCTTTCGTTTTCATGTAACCCAGAATGCCTATGAACGTACCTCCGAAAAGTGCCATTACATTTCCTGCAAAGAAAAGCCTGTACCAACGGTCATTGAGTGGCGGGGGATTCCATGAAATATCGCCCAGCATTCCGGCAGGAACAGCCTGCATTGCTGACTGGCCTGAACATAACTGGCATAAGCTTGCATAATCGGTTGCAGTTGCCAGCGGGTCGTTGGCAACAAATGGTGCCTGGCCATCATTCAGCAGTTTATAAATCACGGTTACCGGTATAGCAGCCACAAGGCAAACCACATCTAAAAGGCTTAAAGGAGATCCAACAAAACGCTCGTATATCTGTGACACCACAGGAATAGTGATCGTTTCCTGTGTAAGCGTTTCCATCATGTCCTGCACTATATCGCCAATAACCTGGAGAAAGGTTGTTAAAATATTCTCCATGGATAGTAATACATCGTCGGCAATTATTGCCACCAGTTGTTTTACAAGGTCAGCCATTGAAATGGTTGTAATATCAATGTTTTCCAGTTTTGCCAGTGTATCTGAAAGGATCTCACCTTCGTTCGACACAGCAGTCATAAGTGTTTGCACTGCTGAGCTGTATTGATTGGCAGCAAGATTGAACACAGAATTATTCGCATTGTTTTGTATATGATGATGTGCCCAGTTGTTTTGTGGTTTGTGCTGTCCTACATCCTGGTTATTGCTTTGCGATTGGCTTTGACCGCTATCGCCTGGTATATCAGCCCAGGTATCAATAACACCCATTACATTATCAACCAGCCCGGTAATACCATTGATGGCATAATCAACACTATCTATGCAATGCTGGCCATACTGAACAAACAGGTTCCTGATAACATTGTGCGTGTGAATAAAATCGCACCATGCAAAAATGCTACCTATCCATTTTACCAGGTCTTCAAATGCTGTTTCAATGCTGTTTAGCAAAGTGTGCATGGCATTGGCAATATCATTCATACATTTTACCACAAAATGATAAACATCACCTGCAATGGTCATAAGACAATCCAATCCATCTGTGCCTATTTGAACAACCAGTTTTTCCAGTTTGTTTGCTTCACTCTTCATCCATTTAAACAAATGGCCTGCTTTTGCTTCCAGCCAGTTGCTGCTGCCTAACACCACGCCGTTATTCATTGTGAGTGACATGCTGCCGTCTGCATGTAATATCAAACCCATTTCTTTCATGGCTTCAATACCCTCGTAATGCTTTGCATTTTTTCCAAAAGTGCAACCCCAGATCTTGTCTGTCTTTGCGTTAAAACGCATGTTTTTAGCAAGGCGATCCGGTTTTGCTTTAGGCCTTTGAGCAGGCTTAAGAGCCTGAACTGCCTGAACAGCAGATACACCCGGTTTTGGCCATCCGCCCGCACTCTGCTGGTCTGTTGTAAGGCCATCCTGGTTAATAGTAGGGTCTGAATTATGCTGGGAAATGCTGTAAAGATTTTGAGAGGTACTTAATTGCGTACCTGAATCAATGCTGCTGTTTACCAATGGCGTTTGATTGCCCATCTCATCCGTAACATTTACGTTAAGATGGTTTGAAGAGCCATCCGGAACCATGGTTTTAATATTTGCCGAGGTTACACCCAACGGATTTACACTCTGTGTATACCATTGCTGTGTGGCTGAATCCTGAACGGCGATGTTATAAGAAATACCGCCGATGGTATCTACCGGTTGCATAATATTTACAATACCCGTTCCATCAGTAGTTGCCTGTAATGGTGTTGTAAAATTCAGGGTGCTGTAAGTATTATTTACAAACACGCTGCAGGGGCTGGATGCCCATATTAAAACCGGGATAAGCGGCTGCGCCATGTTGTATTGATCCGTAATGCGTATATGCGTTGTATAGCTTGTGGTTTCATACAAGGCAGTAGTGGCGTCAAGCGGCTCTGTAAGCAAATAACGTTCCTGCCATGCTGTGGTAACAGGGTCCTGGAACAGCTGTACCAATGAGCCATCTTCCTGGTGAGCAAATATTACGCTGCAACTGCCATAAGCATTACCGTTCACAGTATCAAGTGTGCTGACTTGGCTGTATATGTTATTAACGTAAGTAGTAGAATTTTTTACATTAAATAAAAGAGGAATCGGATTGCTCCATGCGTCTGAATTTTTTTCCTGGCCTGACACACCTTCCATTACAAAGATTTGTGAGGTAGTGGGATCGTCGGGATTTACGCTTTGTCCCCACAAGACAATATTGCCATTCCAGTTGTTTACATTAAGACTTTGAATATTGTTGAAAAGGCTGTGTGTATAGATTTGAGTAAACCCGGGGTTTACACCATTTACATTTATCTGCGAAGCATTCGGTGAAAAATACAGAACACCATTGGTTGCAAAGAAGAGATCTGTATCCGGTGAACTGGTTGATGGCTTCGATATGGCCATAGCCTTATACGTTCCGCTGGCACCTGCAGGTAATACAAAATCAGTGGGGAAAGGAGGACCTCCCGGATCGTCTTCATTAAATAAAGGTGCATATACTAATTGCGGATTACCGTTAATATTATAGAGCGTATAAATGCCATTAACGGATTCATCGCCCGGTCCACAACCTACAGCACTGCTGATCTGGCCGGCCTGTAAAGTCATTTGTGTAGTGTGCGGTATCCAGCATTGATTAACGCCAACTGTATTGTACATTACCTGTCCGCTTGGGTCAATAGCATAACGGGAAAGTGCCTGGTTGGAAGAACTCGTGATAATATCAGCAAAAATGAACTGGTTAGAGCCAAATCCAGCTATAAATATATCATTGATGGGATCGTTTGCAAATGCGATATTAGCCTGGTCATCAAACTTTATTTGCTGCCAGGTTGGTGTATAGTTCAACCACGTTGTATCAACATTTCCAAGAGATATGTATAACCAGTCGTGATTATTAGTATCTGTTATTACCATTACAAGGTCGATGGTTCCCGCACCCAGGTCTTGCCCGAGATCGAAGCTTTTGACTTTAATCGATTGTCCGCCAAAATCCTTTGCAGAAAGAGCAGAGCTTAAGTCAACGCGTTGCCATCCATGTGTGTCACCCGGTACTTCGTAAGTGCAATAAAATATATTTTCTGAGCTGATAGAGAATAAAAGAGAATTACCTGCAGATGTTTGCAAGGCTTCAAATTCAACGTCAGGAAGCACTGTTGTAGATGCTTTCTGGTTGGACATTAATTCGGTTTCGTTAACGATATTCATGATTTTTATTTTTTGATAGCAACAAGCTGATAATTGGTTGCACCAGCTTGTTGCTGTGGTTAATTATTTTGATTTGTTGTAATGAAAAATTGATGAGTTTAGCTTGTTGTTTTCAGGTAAGTGATCTCACAAGCGAGATCGTTTGCAGAAGTAAATTGTGCATCCTTGAACATAAATGCATTTCCGCCGGGCAGAATAACCTGCTGCAAGCTTCCCAGTGGAGTGGCAGTAAGGTCTGCAGACTGCATACTTTGCACTGTAGTGTTTATGCTCTGCACCATTTGCTCCCCTTCTGCATTAGTGAGATAAGGTATGCTTTCATTGCTGGGGCCGCCCCAGGTTTGCAATTGGCCGGGCGTAAAATCGAGCGTGCCATCCGGCTGTACAATCACACCATAATCCTGCGTATAGCTGATGTTTAAAGGAGTACCGGGCATTGCTTCACCCCCTCCAATTTTAATCACGTAACTAAATTGAGATAGCTGTGTAACTGTAATAGTAGAGGCATCTTTAATACTAACTTCTAACTGAAACTGCGGCGTGATAGAAACATAATCGCCTGTATTTACAACACCATAAGTTGTAAAAGCTGCCGGGTTGTACAGGAAGATTGCAAAATAATTATTACTGTTATTTGTAATTAAAGCGTCGCTGTTTAGTGTGCCGTTAGCGGCCATGCTAAAACTCCATGCATCTGTTCCGTTATTATTGGTGCAGCTTATTTGTGGTACCCAGCAATTGTTTTTTACATAAGTAATTATCTGGTTATAGATTGAACGGCCCAATGCATATTTACTTAATGCAATAACGCCATCGTAAGTGCTGGCATCATTATCAGAATCGAACCAGTTCCATTTAAACTGCTGAGGTGTTTGAGGAATACTGCCATTAACCGCGCATAAATAGTTCAGCGTGGAAAGATTAACCTGGTCGGTAGTTGGACTGCTTATAACATTGCCATTTGTATCAACAAAATTTTCTATTGCAGTTTGCACATTAGTAGGATTGATGATAGTTTGATTGGCCTGGTTTGTTTGAGGCAATGCATAACAAAGTGTAGGCACAGACTTAAAAGATGATTTAAGTGCCTGTGTGTATGCAGTTATAAAACAGGGTGCCAGGCGTTGATAATAACATTCATCCAACGTTGTCATAAAAGGCAATGTTGACATGGTGCTTGCGTCCATCGCTTCTAATGATACTATCAGTTGCTGAATTGTAAACGCAGTATTGCTGGCCTGCAAAGCTGCAGCCTGTGTTTTTACATCCTGCGGGATGGTATTATCCGAAGCATTGTATGCTTTTGTCTGGCTGGCTAATGTGGCGTAAGCGCAAAATTTTACAATAGAAGACGCCGGTGAATTTGGTGCCGTAGGCTGTGTATAGTTCACCCATACATTGGTAAAAGGATCCCAGTATACCACCTGTATATTCTGGCAACAGAGTGTATAATTATAAGTCTGGCCATAAAATGTATCCTTAGGAAGATAAGTAAGATAAGTATAATCCCATGCAGGATAAGTTGCAGGGGTATTGCCCACAGCAGGGTTACCGGGATCACCAGGAGTAAATTGGAAAGCACAGGTAAAGCCTCCGTTAATGCACGATTGTATATTTGCCGGCATAGTACCCTGGCCGTTCCATGATGGTATTTCAAAAGGATCCTGGTTGCCCATCATTTGCCATGCAGTATTCTGGTCTACTGAAAGGCTGTTTATAAAATACCATGTTTGCGGCCAGAAATACTCAGCGGCATTGGTATAATATGTTTTCATAATGGCATTTACACTTCTTTGTGAAACACCTACTACAAGATCATAATTAAGATCTGTGATATCTGATTGTTGAACACTCATAAAATTTGTTTTTAATCTTTATTGAATTTGTTTTTATTTTTTTCGGCATACTCCGGCAAGGCACACTACGTGCATCAAAGCTTTCAGCCATTTTATTTTTTATGAAATGATGTTTGTTTGTATTGCTGTGGTTAGCTTAATCAGCTTTAAACAAACATGATTTTCGAAGAGTGGAATGAATAATCTTTTCGGGAAAGATTAAAAATGTTTTTCAGTATTTGCTGGTTAACTGTTGTTCAAATGCGATGCAAAATTATTTTGCTTTTCAAAGTTGGTCAATGGCGTATTCAGGCTATTTTTAGTCAGCGCTTCAATAGTGTTTGTTGCTGTCCATTTTGAAACCGAACCTGCAAGCGACCTGTTGTTTGTAAAGAAATTAATAATGGTTTCTTTAACCATTGTAATTGAAAACCCGGATGGTGTTTTTTTCATAAAATTTGTTTTATTGTTTTTGATTAATTGCAACGCAAAATTCAAAACCTGTGTTGCGGAATACTATATCATATGCTTCATGTTCTATCAATATTGTTTCATTTGAACAATGCAATAGAGTAACTAGCTTATTTACCCGACTGCCTGTTGTATTATACCTGCATTATTAGTATTTGCAGATTCAGCAGCAACTGTTGACTGTTGCGGAACATCTGTTACTGCAGGCGGATCATTCTCTTTTGTTTTCATCACGAGGTAAGTTGCACTGCTGATGCCGGTTAATGCCAGCAACGTATCGCTTAGCTCGGGAAGATCGCAGCCTGTTTTGATCAATGAAACTTTATAGAGATAAACAATAACAGCAATTAATGTCCATGCGAAATTTTGAAAACGGTGCAGGCTTATGCCGTTTGCATCAGAAAGTATGTCAATAAAAAATCCTTGCGATGGCCTGTTCTGGTGACGCGGCCTGTTATCATTGATTTCATTTTTATCAATAAAAGTGGAAGCCACTGCTGTGCCTGCAAATATGCCCATTAAAACAAGCGCTGTTTTATTAATGCCCGCATCTGCACAATCGCCTTTGAACAAAGAGAGATAAATATACACGGATGAAATGATCACGGTCCATAAACCAAACTGTACTTTGGTTAAATTGAATGGCGCATTGGTGTTGGTGAGTTTCCACTTGCTTTTTCTTTGCAATTGTTTTGCATTGGCTTCAAACTCATCCATATTGCTTATTTCGTCCCTGAGAATATTACTGTACGCTGACAGCACCAGGAATAAAACGGTGATGACTAAAATACTGATAACTGCCACGACAGATTTCAGATCGTAATCTGTGGAATTGCTGCAACCTGAAAGTGCAAAGCACATGCATAAAGGCAGCAGGTAAAAAATACGTTTCATGATTTAATTTTTTTGATGCCCCCAACCCCTAAAGGGAGTACGGCGTTTAATGATCAAATTTTTTTTATGACTGATTTATATGTTATGCATTTGAATGTGACACCAGAGATGCCCGATTATATACAGTTCAAGTGTTGCGACGCAAGGGACGATACCACAAGTTCATTTGCCGGTAACCAAAAAGTATTTTGTATTTAACCCGGTGGTATGTTGTTGATACTTTTTAATTGAATTTGTATATCCTGGTATAATTGGTTGCTTACACCATTTTGATCGTTGAAGGGATGATCAAGTGTATATACAAGAAACATACACATGGCTACAAAGCTTACAAGAAATGATAAGTATATTCTTTTGAGCTTTAGCGAAGGCACACTTAAAAAGAAAAAGAATAATATAACCATGATGCTGCCTGCATCAAGAATAAACCAAACCATATCGGGCACCTGTGAGTGACTGTGATTTAACCTTTCGCGATGCAGATCGCTCAATGTGTTCAGGTCTGCATCTATTACTGCCAGTACATTCTGCTGTATTTTATTTTCTGTATCTGTAGTAAGTAATTGCTGGCGCAAACCTCGCATGGCATTTGGTTTTTCAACAGCTTTTATTCTGTCGTTCATTTGCCATTCGTTATTAATCACTTGATCGCAGTAATTATAAATGGTTTGTTTGACGTTTGTTTTTATACTGTCAGGCAATGCATCTGTTTGCGTAATAATATTATTGAGTTTATCAGCTTCAGTTTCTATAATTTTTTGAAGGTCAGTATAATCGTCCCAAACTGCCACAATTACAAAAGCCAATACCAATGAATATATAAGGCTTACTCCACCGAAAACAATTCCTGCAACTTCGTTATGAAATTCAAGTTTATATTTTGCTGCGCATTTATGAAAAACAGATAACGCCAGTTGCGATGTAATTACAGACAGTGTTATAAAGAGCAAACAAAGCATCGGCTGTGGCAGAGAGAACATAACATTGGTTGATAAGCTAAGCATCATAACAGTTATTTAAAAGCTATACTGAATTATATTTTTATAAAACTGAAAATGGTATTGGTGATCATGTTGATGAGATCGCTTTTGAACTGATCAACGCGCACTTCAGCAAGGCCTGCCTGTTTTAATGTTGTCATCTCATCCAATGCTGACTGTTCTTTTAAAAGAAAGGCAAGATCATCTGCTGTAAGAACGCCACTTTCCAGTTCAAGTGTCCACTTCTGAAGATTGCCTTTCATATCATCAATGGCATTTTCTCCATCTGTTTTTGCCTGGCTCAGGTAATCATTCAATGTTGATTTTGCCAATGAATCAACACCACTTTCCAAGGCTTGTATTAACTGGTCTATATTAATTGTGCTCATGATTTTGTTTTTATCTGTTTAAATAATTGTGTTGTTTGTTTTGATTAGTTTACGATTGATGATGCTTTTATTTTGCCGCTTTCCAGTTCTGATACCTGGTCGAATGAAGCACCAACCAATATTTTGGATTCGTTGATGAAAGCCGTATCAAGCTTTGTTTCTTTTTGCCATCTTGTAAGAAAACCGCCGAATGAACTACCTGTTGAATCAATTAATATGTTCCACATTTTTGTGGTTACTTCATTCTTTGGTTTATTCTTTTCGTATTCGTAAATTTTGCTGAGTTCAGTTCTTATCTGTGCAACATCAGCCTGGTGCAAGTAAAAGTTGTCGGTTGCATTGCTCATTACATTTAATGCATCTACTTTTAATGAAGTGGCTTGCGTGTAAGAATACTGATCGAATTCTGAAATGGTAGCACAGGATGTTATTAAAACCATTACACTGAATAAAGCAAGTATTACATCTCTTTTTGATTGATAACTGAGCATTTTGATTTTGTTTTTAATTGATGATTAAATTGGTTTATACATACCTCTGCCAGGTGATTTTTATTACCACTTTAATGCTGAGGATTTTTGTTATTTGGAAAATTTTATTTCAGGAAATTGTTATGAACAAAAACAGTTTTATCAGCACGTTTCTCAACGCTTGCTTTTAGGTTTCCGAAATAATTTAGCTTGAAAATTGATCCTTTGTTGTTTCTAAACCTGATCAGTTAATTATTCAGAAAGACATTAGACCGGTTGATTCGGTTAGCTGAATCTTACCTTTTGTATTTTTAATTCCGATGCAAATTTACTATTGACAGATGGCTATAGCCAATAGCCATATCAGGCTATTTTATCAAACAATATTTTTTTGAATTGCAGTAGCAACAGCTTCTGAAACGCTGTGTACGTGCAGCTTCTGGTAAATATTTTTGATATGATTGTTCACCGTATTAATGGCTATAAATAATTCTGATGCTATCATTTTATGGCTGTAACCTTTAACCAGCAAATTCAAAATATCCATTTCCCTGTTGGAAAGATTGAACAATTCTTTATTGTTCTTATCAGACTTTTTATTGAAGTAACCTAACACCCTGCGTGCAATAGAAGGCGTCATTGGTGCGCCACCATTTACTACTTCCAGAATGCCGTCGATCATTTTATCATTCGGTGCATTTTTTAAAATATAACCATCTGCACCAGCAAGCAAAGCATTGAATATTTTTTCTTCTTCTTCAAAAACTGTTTGCATGATGATGTAAGTATCAGGATAATATTTATCTAATAACTTTACGCCTTCAATGCCATCAACGCCGGGCATATTTATATCCATCAGCACCACATCAGGAACATTGTTGCGCAGGTCTTCTACAAGGTTATTGCAGTTTTCATAATCACCAATACACACCATGTCTTTCCGCAAACTGATCATCAGTTTCAATGCATCACGGCGGTGTTTATGGTCATCAAAAATCACTATCTTAATCATTTTTTTAAATTGAATACTAAAATTACATTTTACAAAGGTTGATAATACTTTGTTTTTTCATGATGCAAAATTAGCTATTGCGTATTGCGGTATCAATAGCCATATCAGGCTATTTTAAAAGGTATTCCATTTAGCCTGCATAAAAACTCAGTTGTATTTCTGTTCCATTACCGGGCGATGAATTAATAGCGATATTTCCATTAAGCGTTTGTGCGCGATGTTGCATATTATTCAGCCCGTTTCCGCCGCTTTTAATTTTATTGCTTTCAAAACCTTTCCCGTCATCTTTTATCAGAAGTATGATAAAACTGTTTTGAACAAAAAGCTTTATCCAAACATTTTCACCGCCGGCATATTTTGCTATGTTATTAATGGCTTCTTTATAAATAAGATAAAACTCGCGGCGTTTATCCATGTTCAGCTTCATACGATTGAGTGTTTCATCCACATCAAAATGTACAGTGTAAGCTTTGGCTTCCAGTAACTGTGAAGCCTGTTCGCGCATGCGGCTGATGATGCGATCAAATGCATCATTGTTGGTGTTAATGTTCCAGACAATATCATTCATCGAGCCCATAATCTCTGCAGCAAAATCATTTATCTTATCTATTAAAGGCTTATTATCAAAATCAACACTGTTCACCTGCTCCTGCATGATCTTTGAATAGATCGCAATTGTGCTGATAGATGAACCAACTTCATCATGCAGGTCTCTTGCAATGCGGTTGCGTAGTTTATCCAATCTCTTTAATTGATATAACCTGAACCTGTATAAAACATAAGCAATTGCAGATGTTATCATTGCAATCAATAAATAAAACCACCAAGTAATATACCATGGTGTTATAATAATTACCTGTATTGATTTTTCCTTTTCTCCCCATAAATTATTTTCAAAACTTGCCTGCACTGTAAAGGTGTATGTACCGGGATCGAGATTAGTGTAAGTGGCTTCGTGCGCTGTGCCTGAATAGATCCAGTCGTTATCAAAACCTTCCATTTTATAACGATAAATAATATTGCCTTCGCGGCGATAATCCATTGCAGCAAACTGAAACGTGATAACATTCTGTTTGTATTTCAATGTTATTTTATCAGCATAATTGATGTTTGTTTTAAGCGGCGCATCGAGCTCTTTTATGTTCACAGGTTTATTAAACAACCTGAAATCTGTAAATGTAATTTCAGGTTGTTCCAACGGTTTTATTTCTTTCGGATCAAAATAATTAATGCCATTCATACCTCCGAAAACAAGCAAGCCGTTACTTGTTTTGCAATAAGCATAGCGGTTGAATTCATTGCTCTGCAAACCATCTTCAGCATCATAATTCCTGAATGTTTTTGTTGTTGGATTAAAAGCAGAAAGCCCTTTGTTGGTGCTTAACCAAAGATTGCCATCATCGCCAGGCAATATGCCGTAAATAACATTATTAGCTAATCCATTTTTTGTAGTGAAACGTTCAAATTTTCCGGTAGTTTTATCAAGACGGTTTAAACCGCCACCTTTTGTACCGATCCACAAATAACGATCAGGCTGTTCTTTATCATTACAAAAACAATAAATAAAATTATTGCTGAGTGAAGCAGTATCATTTGACTGGAAAAAATATGCCTGCTCCATTTGGCTTTTGGCAATATTAAATTTGAACAAACCATGTATAGAACCCAGCCATAAAATATTGCCATCTTCATAAATACTTTGTAAAAAATCATTTTCATAGCCTGGTATTTGCAAGGGATAATTCAATTTGGAAAATGCGTTTGCAACCGGATCAAATCCTATAAAATTTTGTTTCAATCCAAACCATAGTTTGTTTGTTTTATCAGTAAATAAAGGGTAAACAGGACCCTGGTTTTTATCAAATACAATATCATACACACGCTTCTCTTTTGTTTGAAGATTATAATAATAAATGCGGTTGCCATCAGGCACCCATAAATTGCCTGATGTATCTTTTGAGAAAAAAATTATGTTGCTGTTTAAAAATTTTTGCTGCAAAAATTTTATGAAAGCATCGTTCTGAAATTCCGGCGGATGATCTTTACTCAATTCAATTTTTTCAAAACTATTGGTGATGATCTCGCCTGGTTTTGTTTCGAGTATCTGGTAATATTTTGTATCAGGAAGAATATGATGAAAGCGTTCCGTTTCCGGATCATATTTTAAAATGCCATAACCACCTGTTCCAATCCACAAAATTCCCTGCCTGTCAGAAAACATACAGGTTGTTGTTGAAAGCGGAATAGCCTGCGATGAATCTGCAGGAACATAATCCCATTGTTCGTTATCCGGAATATGAATACGCTTAATGCCTTTGCCTTCTGTTGCCCATATCATTTGGTTTTTATCAATCAGCCAAACATGCCCCGGACTATGGTTTTCATATTCATAAACAGCATGTGGAAGATTAAAATCATAACCAGGAAATCTTGTAATTTCTTCGCCATTCATAAACAAGCTATAACTGGCAGTATCTTCAAGCATGCCCGAAATAAAATTTGAATCTTTTACAGAAATTTCAAATCGCTTAGTAAAACTGTAAGTATTGTTTGAATTAAAAATGAGTTCATAAATTCTGTTGCTGGTTGAAAGAAATGTATGGCCGCGAATGTCTGTATAAATACCGCCGTGTATCATGCCATTGCTGTTTTTTTCAATAATATTATTATCTGCTTTCATGTGCGTAAACCGCATGTTGTACTCATCAAAAAAGTTATGTGTTGATGATTGTTTTTTCGCAGGTAACATTTCCATTCTATCAATGCCCTGGTCTGTATTGATCCACAGATCGCCGCTTTTATCTTCATTTATAAAAGATATTTTATCTGATATAAGACTTTTAATATTAGTGTGATGGAAATGATAAAAAGTATTGGTTTGCCGATCGAAATAATCAAGGCCGTTATTGCGTGTACCGATCCATAATCTTTGCTTTGAATCTTCAAAAACATAAGTAAGATCATCACTGCCGATAGAAGCTGAATCATCAGGATCGTGATGATATATAGTGAAAGTATAACCGTCATATTTATTCAGGCCATCGCTGGTAGCAAACCACATGAAACCCTGTTTATCCTGGGTAATGCCGCTGATAAACCCCTGCGATAAACCATCGTTAATAGTTATGGCTTTAAAATGTAAGGGCGTTGCTGTTTGCGATAAAACGTTTATAGCCGTAAATAACAACGGAAGAAAATAAAAAAGATGCGATCTTTTTATAAATGTAAGCACCGCGAAAAGAAAGAAGTTATACTGCTTTCACCTAAAAAAATTATAAAGAGCCTGTGGAAAAAGAAAAAATAAATTTTATGCATCATAAAAGTTTTTTCAAAAAGATTAAATGCAGGCACAGGCTTTGTAAAAGATATATTACGGAAGTAAACAATCATAACGCTTCAAATTAAGCAGCACTTCTGCAAATAAATAACCGATCTTATTTCATAATTTTTTGTTTGTATTCTTAAGATATAATAACGCAGTTATACTTAAAAGCTGCGATAATTATACTGAACACAATTACAAGTTCGATCCTAAACCTTTAAAATTATTGTAAAAACAATTACCTGGTAGATTATAAAATTTTAAAGCATTGAGTCTATCAATAGTCGTATTAGGTGTTTCAGCGGGTGTATTAACATCTGTATCAACAATGCCACAGGTGATTAAAACAATAAAAACCAAAAAGGCAGAAGATCTTTCAACCTTCATGCTTATCCTGCTAATGGTTGGCACCGCGTTATGGGTCGTTTACGGTTATCTAAAAAAAGATCGGCCAATAATATATACGAATAGTTTTTCTTTCCTGGTTAACACTTTAATGTTATTTCTAAGATGAAAATATGGAAACCGAAAAGCGTAATTAAATCTTGCTGTGAAAGGCAGTGGCATAAAATATGCAATTGTACAAGGTTGTTTGCGGCGAATGAACTTGCGGTTTATAAAATTCTATGATTTATGGAAACAGTTGCAGTTGCTATTGAACAGCAAAAGGCAGTGCTCAAAAGTATGATTACAATGAGGGAAAGCATTGGTTTAATTAAGTGTGTTATTACAAAAAAACAAATTTCAAAAATATGATCAATACAAAAAAGATTTTAGCATTCGTACCGCTATTTTTTCTTGTAAGCTCCTGCCAGGCTATAGGTGATATTTTTTCTGCCGGTGTTTGGATCGGATTAACGATCGCTGTAATAATTATTATTGTTTTGGTAGCGATTTTCGGCAGAAAAAAATAATAGTAAAATTCATAAGGAACGGGCTAAAGAAAATTTTCCATCAATACCTTTTCTGTTGTCTTCCGAACAATAAAATTGTTTTTTAAGACCTGTTGCGATTGAAGAAATGCTTTTGCATATGGTTCACATAACATACGTTTTAAAATGCCATTTATATTTTCAACATCCCATAAACCTGCTTTATGCCAGGTAACCAAATCATCCTAATCAGGCCTGTCAATAATGGGATAAATGCAACACCCAGTAACGGAATATTGTTATTTAAAATAGTTACCAATTGTTTTGTGATATCTGTCATCCATAACGGCCTGTCTTCTTTTAGGTGACTTGTTTTTTAATTACAATCGGTTTTTTGTATCGTTTATACACTTCAGCAATTAAACTGCTGAGCGGCCGCCAGCGATTATCTTTTGGTTCATCCTTCCAAACTAAAAAATTAGTTGTGCCATTTAGCCATTGGTTATTGTAGTAATAATTTAAACCGATGATGTCAAGATAATCAGGATTGCCATTTAATTCCAGACAAATTTTGCCACACAATATATCGGTTGCCTGAAATTGATTCTGATGCTGCAATGCTGCACCTGCCATCCATAACCATTGCAATAAGGCTTTATCATGTTGGCCACCTTTGACCATGTAAAAAATTTATGAACATGATGTACTGAATTCTTCTGCATGGTTGAACGCAATGCCGGGTTGTATAAAAGTTGTTCTATTTTTTCAGCAAGCGCTGCAGGATCATTTGGCGGAACAAGAAAACCTGTCTTATTATTGTGGACACTCTATTTTATACCGCCTACATCAGCACCAATTACAGGTGTGCCGCATGCCATTGCTTCAAGTGGTGTAAGGCCAAAAGATTCATACCATGGTGTAGTAATGAATAATCAGCAGCAGCATAAAAGTATTTAATTATGTTCCTGTCTTTTCTTCCTGTGAAAGTTATATGCGCTTGAACATCTGTTTTAATTGCAATTTGTTTCAGCCTTCCTATTTCGGGTGTACGTTTTTCATCAGGTTCATCACTTTCGCCGCCAACTACAAGCAACCATGTATTTTTTAAACTGCCATTCAACTTACTTGATGAACGGATTATATTATCAACATCTTCCGGGAACAATTCTGCCCAGGTAGAGCAAAATATTTTCATGCGGATTTAAATGAACTGTCTGCCTTGCAATTTTTTTATCAATAACATAAAATTCGTTCGGATTAAATTCACAGAGAGCAATAGAAATCGAGGATCGTTCCGCATTATAATATTGAACGAGGTCTTCTTTATCCTGCGGGCATTCAGCAATAATAAGATCAGCATCTTTTACAATCATTCGCTCAATATCAAAACGCTGGGAAGAAAATTTATCCATATCTTCTTGATGCGCTAATCTTACTAAACCGAATGTATGAAAAGTTACCACGTAAGGTATTTTCAATTCTTTTTTTATGTTGGATGCAACAAGTGCTGACATAAAAAATGTGCGTGCAAAAGATCATATTGTATGTTGTGCTGACTGATAAAAGACAACATATTCTTAGTAAATTCTTTCATGTATGGTAACAGCTTTTCCTTTTCTATGAATATCGGAAGGCCTGCATTTACATGAATAATTCTTACACCTGGATGCTAGTCTATTATCTCTTGCAATTTTTTATTATCCCTTCTTGTATATATATCAATTTCATAACTTTTGCGTACAATTTCTTTGCTTAACTCGGCCATATATACATTCTAACCACCATTGTCTGCACCTCCTAACATTGCAAGCGGAGATGCATGTTCACTTACAAATGCTATCCGCTTTTTCATGGTTATAGGTTTTATTAGTGTTACTCCTTCAAAAGTTATTTCGAACCCTGTAATAACTGTTTTACATCTGCAGCATTTACTCCAATTAAATTTTATTAAGTGAAAAAAATTTCGCCAAGTAAACGTATTAAAATGATGCTATCTTGTTTTAATTGGGTTTCATGTAGTTATTTGTATAAGCATAAATTAAAGGTGTATGTAAGGCATATATTTCCCCAACCTTTGAGTAAGATTCACAACATCATTATATCACTTAGTTAAATTTTTTAATGTTTGATATTGATTCTGCGTTTTACAGGTAAATTTTTATAATGTTCAATTGCGGGTTTGAATTTTATTTTTAAAGCAGGAAAAGAAATTATAAAGTGATGGTAATAACAGATGGCTACAATGATTGTAGCAGGAATTGATAAGGCTTTTCAGCGGAGAGTGAGGGATTCGAACCCTCGATACCCTTTAGAGGTATACACACTTTCCAGGCGTGCTCCTTCAACCACTCGGACAACTCTCCCAAAAAACAAGGGCGGCAAAAATAACCGCTTTTTATGTATTGAAAATTTTTTCTGCATTTGCTGTAGTTATTGCAGCTACTTCTTCAACAGTAACATCTTTTACTAATGCTAATTTTTCCGCAATAATTTTTATATAACTACTTTCATTCCGCTTTCCTCTGAAAGGCACAGGCGTTAAATACGGAGCGTCTGTTTCAAGTACGATATGGCTTAGATCTATTTTTTTTAATACCTTATCAAGACCTGATTTTTTATAAGTAAGTACACCTCCGGTACCTAAGAAAAACCCCATATCAATAATTTGTACTGCGTCCTGATAACTACCGCCAAAACAATGAAAAATTCCTGTTAAACCTTTGGCCGAAAAAGGTTTAACAAAATCAATAGTTTCCTGCATGGCATTACGTGTATGAATAACTATCGGCATGTTTTTTTGCAATGCCCACTGCATTTGTTTTTCAAACGCCTGGTATTGTTCATTTACAAATTGAGTGCTCCAGTAAAAATCAAGACCAATTTCTCCGATCGCTGCAAATCGTCGCAACTTAATTTGATGATATATGTAATCTAATTCTAACTCAAAGTTTTCATTTACTGAACAAGGATGCAAACCTGACATTGCAATGCATTTTCCAGGATAATTTTTTTCCATTGCAAGCAAAGCTTCTGTCATAGAACTGTCAATTGCAGGAAGATAAAATTTTTCAACACCCGCGGCTTTAGCACGCAAAAAAATCTCCTCAATATCGTTGCTGAATTCAGGCAGATACAAGTGGCAATGAGTGTCAATAAAGTGCAAAATATTTTTTTTGATTTTTAAATAAATAATTCTCTTACTTTTGGCAAAGTTTTCATAGGGTACGGATTAAAAACGGGCTGAGGTTTCCACCTTAGCCTTTTTTATTTCAGCGCTTTGAAAGTGTATCCATCTTCAGCAAAATGTTTTAAAACTTTCGGTAAAGCAAACTGCATTCTTTCGAAGGCTTTTGTACTGTCGTGAAATACAATGATAGAACCACGTGTTGCATTCAGCAATACATTTTCCAAGCATTTCTGCGGTGATATTTTTATATCAAAGTCTGCACTTAAAATATGCCACATGATTATTTTATAATTAAGCTTATTGCGCAGCAGCTTTGAAACAAATGGTGAAATTTTTCCATAAGGTGGCCTGAATAATTTTGAATCAATATATTTTGCTGCTTCCGCAATATCGCTCGCATAAAGATTGTTTTTTGTTTTCCATCCGTCAAGATGATGGAATGTATGATTGCCTGGCTTGTGGCCTTCATCTAATATCCGTTCATAAATTTTTGGATAAGCTTTTACGTTTTTTCCCAAACAAAAAAATGTTGCTTTTGCATTAAATTCTTTTAGCCGATCAAGCACAAATGGCGTTGCAGTTTCATGCGGCCCATCATCAAAAGTGAGATACAATTCTTTTTCTGTTGCAGGAATGCTCCACACCAGCGAACTGTTTAATTTGATAAACCATGATGGTATGCGCGCGGTATAAAACATCCATCAAAATTATGCACGATACATAATAAAAGATGTTATGAAATTTGGAAACAATTATACCAAGCTCTAATTATTTCACGCAAAAAAATTATTGTTTGCAAACAAGAACAATTACTTCATCTGGTTCGTCATTGTTTGTTTTTATTGGTTGAATAGCAAGCGTGCCTTTTTGCAATTGTTGCTGCACAACAGAATTGTCTTTTAACAGGTAAGCCTTTGTAATTTTTTTATAAGGGAAATTTTCAAGAGAGACCGTTGTTGCATTTTTATCGAATACATGTACAAACATGGTGTCATTTTTTTGTGTGATGCATCCCCAGCTTTGAGGACGTATATAACCACCTTTGGTATTGTAAATACTTTCTCCATAAGTGTGCAACCAGTTACCCATGTATGCCAAACGTTCCTGGAATTCAGGCTGTACTTTTCCATTAGGCATTGGCCCAATGTTCAACAAAAAGTTTGCACCAAAACCTGATGCACGCACTAAATACTCAACAAGCTGCTTTGTTGTTTTATAAGTTGTGTCTGTAATATTAAATCCCCATGAATTATTAATGGTTTCGCAGGTTTCAAGCGGAAGTACTGATGCTTTCGCTCCACCAAAACCTGTTGTATTGCCGCCTGGTAAATCTTTCTCAAACATCTGGAAATCTTCTCCGGGCAAAGGCTGCATGTGATGATTGTTACCGACTAAACACTGAGGCTGTAGTTTATGTATCAGCGCATAAATTTCATCTAAGTGCCAATCAACATTCGGCTTTGCTGTTTTGTCTGTATCGCTGCTTAACTGGTCCCAATAGCCGTCAAACCAAATGCCTCCGATCTCACCATAATTAGTAAGCAGTTCAGTAAGCTGTTGTTTCATAAAAGCAATATAATTGTTCCAATCACCATGCTCAGTGCGGCCAGTGCCGTGGCCTGTTCTGCCTGTCCAGTAACTGTAATCATCTCTTCGCCAGTCAAGCAATGAATAATATAAAAAAAGTTTTATGCCCTGCTTATGACATTCATCCGCCATCATCTTTACAATGTCTTTGTGATAAGGCGTATTCATAATGTTGAAGTCTGATGCTTTTGTGTCCCACATACTAAACCCATCATGATGACGCGTAATCAACGTGATATAATTCATGCCTGCATTCTTTGCCATACTCACCCATTGTGCTGCATCAAAATTGATCGGGTTAAAAAAATCCATCAGCCTTGTATAATTTTTTACAGTTATGTTGCGCGTTTGCATCACCCATTCTCCGTCACCCGGGATACTAAATGGCCCCCAATGAATGAACAATCCAAACTTTGCATCCTGAAACCATTCGCGTGCGTCAAGATTTTGTTGCGTTGGTGTGTATTGTTGCGCATTGATCGAATAACAGGCAAAAAGAAAAATGACAAAAGCAATTTTTTTCATGTGCGGGAATTATTAGCCTGAAAGATAGGAAGAACAATTTTTTACAGGCTATATAATTACCCGAAAAATGCAGCAATGATCATCGGGTTGTTTCGATGATAAAATAAATGGCATAATTTTTTAATAACTTTCGTAAAACTTTAAAACTATGCGCGATTGGTTAAGAACTTTAATTGCCGGATATGGAGCTTACAGATGGGGTGGTGGTTGCCTTGGAACTGTTGTGGTTTTCCTGCTTATTTACTGGGCTTTGGGTCATTGCTGATGCGTTAAGAAAATTGCTTACGCTGCTTTCCCACAACGTTGAATTATGAAGCAAAAGATTTTCATGACGGGCGCCGGGATAAACAATGAGTTTCTTCTTTGTTGAGCCAAGATTGTGATAGAGCGTTTCTGTTTCTTCTCTTGATACCTGCTCATCTTTAGAGCCCCATTGAATTAATGCCGGGCAGGT
>Ga0206973_1054_pt2 | contig 29453 bp, 22 predicted proteins | sample Alteio_BWOrgHeat_83_FD_152927 | JGI IMG/M metagenome (GOLD analysis project Ga0206973, IMG submission 152927) | Enriched cells from forest soil in Barre Woods Harvard Forest LTER site, Petersham, Massachusetts, United States -... | ecosystem: Environmental > Terrestrial > Soil > Temperate forest >...
GGACAGTTTGTAACTATCTGGATACTCATAATTTTTGTAATGCATTTCGGACAATTTAATTTTTTGCAACATGCTGCACTTGTATTTCTTCCTTTTGTTTATCTACCCTACGTTGGTTTCTCAAAAGATATAAGATGGATTGGTGAAGACGCAATGAAGCGTTATAAAAAATCTGCAGCACGTGAGTGGGTTGATGCGGCTGTATTTGCTGTGGTTGCTGCAACGCTGATACGAACTTTTATTTTTGAAGCCTATACTATTCCAACGGAAAGTATGGAGAAAACCTTGCTTGTGAATGATTTTTTATTTGTAAGCAAGATGAGTTATGGCCCACGCCTGCCTGCAACGCCATTAAGTTTTCCATTTGTGCATAATACTATGCCTGGAATGCCTACAACTCCTTCTTATCTTAAATGGATTGAATTGCCTTATAAAAGATTGCCCGGATTTACAAGTGTAAAAAGAAATGACGTTGTAGTGTTTAATGTGCCGGTTGGTGATACAATTATAAATCTTCCTAATTATGGATCTGCTCATCTATATTATGATGCTTTATATGATCGGGATCCAACAGTTTTGCAATGGCAATCGGGACAAAAATTTAATGGAAACCGCGATGCACTCTTTAGCTATTATGAAAATCAAATGCTTGTTCATCCGTATGATAAAACAGACAATTATATAAAACGTTGCACAGGAATGCCCGGTGATGTTATACAGGTAAAACACGGCGTTTTGTATGTAAATAACCAGCCAGCTTACATTTCGCCTTCTTCACAGATAGATTACCTTGTTGAAACCAACGGTGATATTTTCAGTGTTGATTTTTTGAAAGATTCATTAGGTGTTGATATAAATAATACAGACGAAATACAGGCAGATACCAGCAGGAAAATGTACATCATCAACCTTACACCTGATAAAGCTGCAATGTTGAGAAAACAGCCTAATGTAAAGAACGTTTCCATCTTTGAAATCAATGATCAGACTTTTGGAGATACATTTCCGTTCGATACTACCAACTTTAAATGGACAGCAGATAATTATGGCCCCTTACAAATACCTAAAAAAGATGCAACAATAACATTAACACCTCAAAATTTTGCACTGTACCAGCGCACCATTACCACATACGAGCATAATACATTAGAGCAAACAGCTAATAGTTATGTAATCAACGGCAAGCCAACAAATACTTACACTTTTAAGCAGGATTATTATTGGATGATGGGAGATAACCGTCATCGGAGCCAGGATAGCCGTTTCTGGGGTTATGTTCCTGAAACGAATATTGTTGGTAAAGCATCACTCATCTGGTTTAGCTGGAGTGATGGCCCAAGATGGAGCCGCTTTTTCAAAAGCATTGATTAAGACTTGCCTGAATTAACAATTAAATGTTATGGGGCAGAAAAAGAAAGCTGCTCAGTGATATGCTGATGAAGTATTTCAATCTTGCATCAAGTACGGAATAAGCTGCAGTGCGCAATTGATTTAGTTAGCAATAATCAAATAAATTGCTTTAAATGTCATTTTAAGTTGCTTTTTGCCAATCAACTATTTTTATATTTAAGAAAACTTTGTTTTAAGAAAGCATAAAGCCTTGGCTGGATCATTATTTTTGTTTTTTAACTACTAATTATGGGATGGATAATTTTTATTCTTGCAACAATTGGTTGGCATATCGGTCTTTACGGTATGTTTAAAAAGGCAGGCATAGAGCCATGGAAAGCCTTTATTCCGTTTTACAACATGTGGTGCATAGTTGAAAAGACCAAGCTGAAAAAAGTTTGGTTCTGGCTTCAGCTTATTCCGATTGCAGGACAGTTTGTAACTATCTGGATACTCATAATTTTTGTAATGCATTTCGGACAATTTAATTTTTTGCAACATGCTGCACTTGTATTTCTTCCTTTTGTTTATCTACCCTACGTTGGTTTCTCAAAAGATATAAGATGGATTGGTGAAGACGCAATGAAGCGTTATAAAAAATCTGCAGCACGTGAGTGGGTTGATGCGGCTGTATTTGCTGTGGTTGCTGCAACGCTGATACGAACTTTTATTTTTGAAGCCTATACTATTCCAACGGAAAGTATGGAGAAAACCTTGCTTGTGAATGATTTTTTATTTGTAAGCAAGATGAGTTATGGCCCACGCCTGCCTGCAACGCCATTAAGTTTTCCATTTGTGCATAATACTATGCCTGGAATGCCTACAACTCCTTCTTATCTTAAATGGGTTGAATTGCCTTATAAAAGATTGCCCGGGTTTACAAGCGTAAAAAGAAATGATGTTGTAGTGTTTAATGTTCCGGTTGGAGATACGATAATTAATTTGGCTGATTATGGCAGCAAAAACTTATACTACGATGTACTGCGCAAGGAATATAATGGTAACCGCGACGCATTGAATGCAAATTTTCCTATCCTTGTTCATCCGTATGATAAAACAGACAATTATATAAAACGTTGCACAGGAATGCCCGGTGATGTTATACAGGTAAAGCACGGCGTATTGTATGTAAATAATCAGCCTGCTTATGTTTCGCCTTCTTCACAGATAGATTATTTGGTTGAAACCAACGGTGATATTTTCAGTGTTGATTTTTTGAAAGATTCATTAGGTGTTGATATTGATAATACAGACGAAATACAGGCAGATACCAGCAGAAAAATGTACATCATCAACCTTACACCTGATAAAGCTGCAATGTTGAGAAAACAGCCTAATGTAAAGAACGTTTCCATCTTTGAAATTAATGACCAGACTTTTGGAGATACATTTCCGTTCGATACTACCAACTTCAAATGGACAGCAGATAATTATGGTCCTTTACAAATACCTAAAAAAGGTGCAACAATAACATTAACACCTCAAAATTTTGCACTGTACCAGCGCACCATTACCACGTACGAGCATAATACATTAGAACAAACAGCTAATGGTTATGTAATCAACGGCAAGCCAACAAATACTTACACTTTTAAGCAGGATTATTATTGGATGATGGGAGATAACCGTCACCGCAGTCAGGATAGCCGCTTCTGGGGTTATGTGCCTGAAACAAATATTGTTGGCAAAGCATCACTCATTTGGTTCAGTTGGAGTGACGGCCCAAGATGGAATCGCTTCTTTAAAAGCATTGAATAAGAAAAGCCTGGTTAGCAGTAAAAGATCGCCAGGCAACACGCAACGGCAATAACAAGACATGTTTGTTTTTGCCGTTGCAAATTCTTTAAAACATATATAAAGCCACGAAGCCCGTCTGAGACGACAGGATTATATCACCAACATGGCATCTCCGTAACTTGAAAATTTATACTTGTCTTTTATTGCTTTTTTATAAGCTTCCATTATAAGGTCGTACCCTCCAAAAGCGGCTGTTAAAATAAGCAGGCTGCTTTTGGGTAAGTTGAAATTGGTAACAAGTGAATTGGCTACAGTAAAATCATAAGGCGGATGGATAAAATTATTCGTCCAGCCTTCACCGGGCTTTAATAACCCTTTTGAAGTAAAACTACTTTCCAAAGCCCTGATTGTTGTAGTACCGATAGAACAAATACGGCGGCCTTCTTCTTTGGCCTTATTTACAATGCTGCAGGCATCTTCATCAATCTTAAAATACTCTGCATCCATCTTATGTTTATGAAGATCTTCTACCTCCATAATTCTGAATGTGCCTAACCCTGAATGCAGTGTTACTTCTGCAAAGCGAATACCTTTTATTTCGCAACGCTTTATTAACTGCGGACTAAAATGAAACCCTGCTGTGGGAGCAACTACAGCACCTTTATGTTTGGCATAAACAGTCTGGTATCTTTCACGATCTTCTTCATCAGGCTTACGTTTTATATATTTTGGTAACGGGGTTTCACCTAAAGCTTCTAATTGTTTTTTGAAATCATCTTCATTGCCTTCCCATAAAAAACGAATAGTGCGCCCGCGACTGGTGGTATTATCAATTACCTCTGCCTGCAACTCATCGTTCTCGCCAAAATATAATTTGTTTCCAATACGAATCTTTCTTGCCGGGTCTACAACCACATCCCATAAACGGTTTGTTTTATCTAATTCCCTAAGCAATAAAACTTCCACTACCGCTCCTGTTCTCTCTTTCCTTCCATACATTCTTGCAGGAAAAACTTTCGTGTTATTAATAACGAAAACATCCTTATCATTAAAATAGTCCAGAATATCCCTGAAATGCCTGTCTTCTAATTGTTTTGTTTTCCTGTTAACAACCATCATTTTGCTGTCTTCTCTTTTTTTGGCGGGACTTTGAGCAATCAGGTCAAGCGGAAGATCGAATACAAATTTTGAAAGTTTCATGTGATTTAAAATAATTAATGGAATAAAGAAATAGCATTAAAGATATCTATTTAAATGAAAGAAGATTTTCTCTTTTGAAACGCTGCGCTATCATCAAAAGCTTTTTTGCAGAAAAGGAAAATTTCTTTCATTCACATGCGTCAATAACAATCGTAAATATGCCAACTAACATGGTCAGATAATTATTAACTTAATTATGCAAAGATGCAGGTATATATTTACACGAATTGCGTAATGTATTTTAAGACAATTTATACATTCTTTTTTGATACATCGCGTGACTAAATATTTATTGTTTAAATTCTGTTATGCTCGTAATTCTTGTTTTTTTTATTTGTCATTGGTTTTTGTCTTTGTTCTTTCACTCATTTTTCCTGCATCGTTATGCATCCCATCAAATGTACACCACCAGCAAAGGCCTGGAGAAAGGAATTTATTTTGCAACCTGGTTTGTTCAGGGTTCTTCTTTTCTTGTGCCAAGAGCATACGGTATAATGCACAGAATGCATCACACATATAGCGATACAGAGAAAGACCCACATTCTCCGCATTTCTTTAAAGATATATGGCAGATGATGTGGCATACTTCTAAAATATTCACCGGTATTAATACAGGTAAAAGCCTTCCTGATCCGCAATTCACAAAAGAATATTTACCTGTATGGAATAAGCTCGATCGCTTTGGCCATCACATTATAACACGCTTATTTTTCGCAGCTTTATATGTTACTGTATACATTGTTTTTGCACCTAATATGTGGTGGTTCCTGCTGCTTCCTGTTCATTTTTTAATGGGGCCTGTACAAGGTGCTATTGTAAACTGGTGCGGCCATAAATATGGCTACAGCAATTACAAGAATGGAGATCATTCAAAAAACACTTCCCCATGGGGAATATTGCTTATGGGGGAATTATTTCAAAATAATCATCATTACGAAAAAGATAATGCAAATTTTGCCAGGAAATGGTTTGAGTTTGATCTAACCTATATCATTATGCGTGGGCTTAATAAAATCAAGATCATTAAGTTAAAGCCGGTGCTTGCGCGGAATAACAGGTAAGGTTGTCATTATACATCTTTCTCTTCTGTACGCACAATAATCATTGAATCTTCACATTCAGGTTAAATAAAAAGAATAACTTTCTTGTTGCTATTCCTTTTGATGAGCATTGTCAAAAGGAATTCTATATTTTCATATACGTGTTGCTGAAACACCGCGCCTCTCTGAACAAATTCGCTAAACTATAAGCACCTGCTACAGCAGAAAGGCCTAACTGCAACAGATTATTATAACTTATAAAAAAATACCAATGCCCAAAGTTTTTACTCTCCTGTTGTTTTTGGGTTTTGCAATAAATGCTTTTACACAGCAAAAAAACGAAGAGTATAAATCAGATACTACGAATCTTCAAAGCGAAATGTGGGATAATGCACCTGCTGCGTTTCGTGTGTCTGAAATACCTGCATCGATGGTCAATGAAAGCGCTGTGATTATTGCACGTTCCTATGTTGTGATTAATTGGGTTGATGAAAGAGTAGTATCAGATTTACATACTGTAACAATTATTCATGATCGTACAATCTGGCATGAACGCATTAAGGTTAACGACAAGGCTGCACTTGAAAAATATTCTGCAATGGAATATGCAAAGGGATTTAGCAGCAGTTACACATATGGCGTCATCAGGCTTCACGACAGTACAAAAAATTATTTTGGAGCAAAAGTTATAAAACCTGATGGAACAGAAGCTATCGTAGATAAGAATGAAGAAGTGATTATAAACGATGAGAGCAATACGAAGAAAGCAAAAATTGCTATCTCACAATTACAAACAGGAGATATCCTGGATTACTATATTATATCTGATGATGTTCAGGAAGGCAGGAGCGCTGTTAAAGGTCCCTATGCATTTTATCTGGCCGATAACTATCCTATTCTTTATTATTATGCCAGGTTTCAGTTATCCAATGAAACAGGTGTGGAATATTTAAACGCAAACGGTGCACCGGCTCTAAAGCAAAGTTCTGGTGAAAATGGAGATATTATCCTCGGGCTTGCAATAAGAAATATCCCTAAAATGAATGATTCACTTTTCACATCGCCATTTCGCCAATACCCGTACATAAAACTGCAATACAAGTTCATAGCGAACGACGAAATTTTTTACACACATTTTAAAAGAGGGGTAATTAAACATGGTTCTTTAAATAATGATCTTCTCAAGAAATTTCAACAGCTGTACCTGGAAGAATCAACCTATTTAAATCTGCATTCTGTTAATACAATAAAAGATTATTTCGGCGAAACATTAAAAACAAAAAAGACAACGCCGGATAGTATAATAAAAGAATTGTATAACGATTACCGGTACGCTACTTTTTGTGATTTTCCAACTAATGATATAGATGTATCCAATAGTATAAATTACAATTATGCCAATAGCGTTAGTAATGCTATATATTTCAGCGAGGTGCTTACTTCTGTTGGTATTAAAAATACTATCTACCTGGTTTGTTCGCGGTATAACAACAGCCTTGATAATGTAATAACTTTTTCTGATTTTGATGCATTGGTAAAAGTTACAGCAGTTAACGATTATTGGGTTGCATTTGATGATATTGTTACGCAGCTAAATGAAATACCGGCTCGTTTTCAGGGAGAAAAGGCGATAACTATTGAGCCTCAAAACGGAACCGCAGATTATATTACTCATTATGCAACAGTACCTGTTATTTCAGATTCAGGCAATGTTATGTCGGAAAATATTTCTCTTCACCTTGACAGTTCCGACAAGCAGTTAGTGCAAATAGATCAAACCTTTAAAGAAGGTGGTGCACTAAGACATAACGATCAAAAAAGATTGCTGTTGATGGAAGATATGGAAGCTGCCTTCGCAAAACACCTCACTACAAAAAATCAAACAGAAAGATTAAATTATAAGAAAAAGAAGGAACATATCGCTGATGAATATTTAACTGCATTTGCAAAGGAGCGCAACAATAGTAAAAACTATTTCACTGATGTAATAACAGATTATTATGATGCCGCACCAAAAGATTTAATCAGCTATAAAATAGATGAGCCTGCATTAGAGAATGATTCAACTTTCTTTGAATTCGACTGCTCTTTTAACATGAATAATTTTGTAAGAAAAGCGGGCAATAATTTTATTATTGAAGCAGGAAAGCTTATGGGTTCTCTTGAGAAAATAAATGACAAAGACAGTACACGCAGTATTGATGTGTATAGGGAATGTGCTGCAACATACAATTGGGATATAATCATCAATGTTCCTGAAAACTACAAGGTTAAAGGTGTTGAAAACTTTAATAAAACGATCACTAACGAAACTGGTTCTTTAAATTGTACTGCATTGAATGAAAATAGTAAAATAGAAATAAAAGTATTATTAAGTTATTATCACAATTTTGAACAGGCTAATAAATGGAGCAGCCTGGTGCACTTAATGAATGCAACATATAATCTGTCAATGCAAAAACTATTATTTGAAAAAAATGCGCAATAGGTCTGTCCTGGTGTTTTGCAATTTTTTTGATTGGCTCATAAAAACGAATCTCTCTGAAAGAACCTGCCACCAAAATTTATTTTAAGCTCATAAGAAGCTCTGTTTCTAACCTGGTTTCATCATTTGTCCAATGCCCATATATTTCGATATAGGGAAGAACGGTTTCAAGACCTCTGGCATTCAATTCCTCTCTCATATTTTGTCCTGCCTGTCTTATTAAATTGTAAGAACCAATATGCTTATAATAGGCATATTTATTTATCATGATACTTTTCTGTTCAAGCCCGGTGTTTTCGTTAGGAGTATCGTTAAGTTCAACTCCTGAGAATACAATTTCATTGGATTCATAAACCCAGATATTAAGCCCTTTATTTTTTAAATCGTTGGACTTAACTGCCTGCCACATTTTGTCCATTAACCTGAAAGCTGTTCCTGCATAGTCTTTATTTTTTGCTACACCCGAAAAACCATAAACGTTTAACTTAAGTGGTTCATTAATTATTTCTACATTCATAATCTGTGAATTTTAAAAGATAAATGAATTGTGTTTGACAAGCTATTACTTTATGTCTGCTCTGCAGATCATATATTTTGTTAGCGGTAATATTTTATGTCATATAAATTCTTAAGCATACTGATATTTCCGTTGTCAACTTTTTTTGTAACGTTCCCTTTTTCATCATATTCAGTTGAAGTGCCAACGGTTATATTATTATACCTAAATTCTTTTTCTTTTACATGTCCGTCGCAATAATTAAAAAGCGAAAGTCCAATGTGATTGCCTTTGTATCTAACACCTTCAAAGCTTCTGTCAATATTTAGACATAATTCTCTTACAAGCTCAAAGTTTTGGTCTGAGCTAAAGAAAATTGAAGCAGTTGTGTCATAAGAAACAACTTTGGAATTTTTATCTAAGATTGGCATTAAAAGATAAAGTTTTAATTTTTTGTTTCCTTTGAAAAATGTTAAGCTATGTCTTGAACTGTCAAGAATTTTATTATCAGGTTGCTCACTTGCATCTTCAATAATTTTCTGCTTAATGTTTTCTGTCCATTGAGTTGCATAATCTGTTAAAGAAGATTGACAAGATTGGAGCATTAATAAAAGTAAAATAGAAATTAAAAATATAGACGATCTCATAATATTACCGCTAACTCAAATATAGCCGCAATAAACGCAAATTTTCCAAAACATAGTTTTATTCATTTCTCAACTTTTTACATAATGCCTAAACAAAAAAGGTAAGCCCAGGAAACATCCCAGGCTCACTTTACATTAGAAATATAACATCATTATTCCTTTAGTATTTTCAATTCCATAACCTTGGTTCCGTTGTTTATCCTTACCAGGTAAAAACCTGCAAATAGTCCTGATACATTCAAATTAACGGCTGAACTATTATTGCAATAAACATTCTTTTTTTCCAGCACCGTAGTGCCCTGCCTGTTTACAATCACAATATTGTAATTACCCGGGTCAATATCTTTAAACTGAAGATGAAGCAAGCTGCTTACGGGATTCGGAGATATCTGTACTGTTGGTGTTTTTTCAGCCTTTGTTTCCTGGTCATCATTTAATGCAAAACCATTACAATGAATAACGGAGTCGTTACATATAAGCTTGTTGCTGTAGCCAAATATTTGCCACGCAAGTGATTTGATCACTACACCCGGTTGTACCAGATAGGGTTCCTTCATTACCTGCAGGTTCATCGCAATTTGATTAGGCGCATTTGCCGTACAAAAAGTACAGGTTTGCCCGATGTAATTCGTTTTCATTATATGCGCATCACTTTTACTGATGGAATCAGGATTGCGCATGGAGGAAAAATAGGCTACGCCTGTCCACGCGCCTGCAGTAGAATTATCAAGCCCGAAACCTATGTTATAATTCATGCGGTTATACCTGTACCAGTTAATGCCCAAACCTGCAGGATTGGTTGCATACATCATTTGAAAAATGCTGTTCTTTAATGTAGCCGGACCCGATAAATAATACTGCTGTGTTTGCGCCACCTGGATAATATCATAGCACTTTGATGTATAGGTACTGTTTCCTATTCGTGCAACCAGTTCATTCTGGAACATTATTGCACCCGTGGCTGATGATAATTTAGCAATAAGCATATGGGATGTAACCGGGGCAACAACACCAAAATTTGTAAAGCCGCCTGCAACAATATTTCCATCGGTAGTAAAACGCACTGCCTGGTATTCATCATCGGAAGCTGCATTATAACTGTTAACCCAGATAACTCCACCAACCGGTGTTAATTTAAATGCAAGTGCATCTATGCCTGTTGCTGCAACAGGAACATCCTGGAGCGTACCTACAACATAAATATTTCCCTGCGGGTCTTCACAAAGTTGTTTTGCAATATTGATAGAAGTATTGAATGCACCACCCGATGGATCGAAACTATATGTATTGAACCAGACAATAGCACCGTTTACTAAAACCCTTGCAACAAAACAAACCGTATTTGATGTACCCTCTTTAGACTCGCCGCAAATGATCCAGGTAGGTTGCCCGTTTGATGTGACCAGTGATTTTCTTATACACCATGCGCGGTCTGAACCACCTTTAATATCATAACGTACTGCATTCACCACAATACCTCCTGCATTCAATTGCGTAAACAAAACATCGCTGCCGCCTGCAATGCTTTTTGACCCGGTTATGCTGTCGTTTTTAACTTCACCCACCGTAATATAGCCGCCATTATAATTAGCACTTTTAATTTCTGCAATACTGTTGCCATAAGAATGGAATGATGGTGTTCCGGCAGCATCAAAAAACTGGTAGCCAAGGTTAGTGATAACCGCAGTGCCAACGTTATTTAATTGCTGAAAACGCATACGGTCAGCTACATTATCCGGCGCTGTTAATGCAGTATTATTATAAGAAGTGCCGATGCCTGCGAAATAATAAAGCGAAGGGTTTCCGCCCACAAGATTATCTCTTGTTACAATCCCACTGTTACAACGCTCATTTCTAAGCCTCAGGTTTGCATAATTAAGATTAAAGCGTTGTTGAAAATATTGCGCCTGTACAAGATTAACAGCAAACAACAGGATAATGGTAAATAAATTTTTCATGATTAAATAGTTTAAAAAGCTGTTTGAGTTATTTGTTTGAAATTAGTTATGAAGTATCGGTCAGACGCTTTTAGGCGATTCGATTACATGCCATCAATTAAAGCGTCAGACCGCTAGATGATATTTTTTATTAACTCAAACAGCTTCTAAATGAAGAATGATTTTTACCATACAAAAATCATTTGACTGTATATTGATATCAATACCACTTGTATGTTACAACAGCATTGATCACAGGTTATTTTGTACCATATTTATGGTACATATAAAATGGTTTGAAAAGAGAGCAACCTTACAATTTCCTGCCGGGGAAAATTTTAGCTATTGCTTCAGGCGCAGAATGTACATGCAGTTTTTCGTAAATGCGTTTTATATGGGTACGTACAGTTTCAACAGCAATCTTTAATTCTGCCGCGATCATTTTATAACTATAGCCTTTCATTAATAGCTGGAGTATTTCCTGCTCGCGTTTTGCCAGCTTGTCAATCTCAGTACTGCGTGCAGGTGTTTTGGGAAAGAGTTCCAGTATCTTTCTTGCAACAACCGGTGTGATAGGTGCGCCGCCTTCATGCACTTCTTTTATTGCTTCAATTATTTTTGAGGGAGGGGATTTTTTCAGGAGATAACCATTTGCACCATTGCAGATTGCTTTAAAAATATTTTCATTATCATCAAACACAGTGCACATTAAAACCTGTGTTGATGGCGATATGCCGCTAACAATCCTTAATCCTTCAAGTCCGCCAATGCCGGGCATACTTATATCCATCAATATTACATCGGGGTTAAGTTTTTTAAGATGGTCTTCTATATGATCGCAATCAGCAAAAGCGCCTTTCAGTTCATATGCTTCTGTTCCGTTCATTAATATACAAAGTGTCTCCCTGAAAGCTTCATCATCTTCATATATCACTACTTTGATCATGTATAAAAATCAAATACAAATATAAATTTATACAGGTATGGACAGCGTAATGGTTGTGCCTTCGCCTTCTGCCGTTTTTATATTCAGTTTGCCTTTTATGGCAGCAGCACGTTGCTGCATGTTTTTTAATCCATTGCCTGAATTAATTATCTGGGCATCGAACCCTTTGCCATTGTCGGCAATAACTGTAACAATGTTTCTGTTTATTTTTTCAATACTGATATCAGCATTGCTGCAACCCGAATATTTTGCGAGGTTATTAACGGCTTCTTTAAAGATCAGGAAATAGTCTTTACGCAATTGCATAGGTATGCGTAATTCATCAATCTCTTTTGCGATATGAAAACTGAAATCAATGTTTTTAGATTCCAGCATTTCCACTGCATATTCACGCATGCGCACCAGCATATTGCTGAACCTGTCGTTATCGGGATTTACGCTCCATACAATATCATCCATCAGGTCAATCATACGTTTTGAAGTATGCCCAATGCGAGAGAATATTTCTTCGGGTTTAAGTGCTGCCTTTGTTTTTGCTTCTTCCGAAATATTACTGAGCAGTGCAATACTGCTGAGTGCTGAGCCTACATCATCATGCAGGTCTTTTGCAATGCTGCTGCGTAGCTTATAAAGCTTGAGTATTTGTTGTATGCGTATACGGTATATGATGTATATAACAGCACACGCAAAGAGAGAACACAATGTATAAAACCACCAGGTTTGCCACCACGGCGGCGTAATGATAACATCAACGGTTACAGGTTCATTGTTCCACACCCCATCATTGTTACCGGCTTTTACTTTAAAAACATAATGGCCCGGACGAATATCTGTATAACCGGCCGAATGTTGTGTGCCTGCATGGTGCCATTGCTTATCGACACCCGTTAATATATATGCATATTGATTTGCTTTGGAATTATTATAACTGAGCGCAGCAAATTCAAAAGAGAAAAAATTCTGATCATAATGCAGCAATAATTTTTTTTCTTTCCTGTACGTATTTATTAAAGAAGTGTCTGCAATAGAAGCCAGTGGCTGGTCAAGTATTTTTACACCGGTAATTACAACGGGCGGGACAAAACTATTGGAAACAATATGCGATGGATCAAATGAAACAAGCCCTTCAGCAGTTCCGAAATAAAAATAATTTTTATCATCCCTGCATGCTGCCATTGCTTCAAATTCGTTTGAACAAAGGCCATCTTCAACAGTATATTTTGTAAATTTTTTTGTGGTGATATTAAATTTTACAAGGCCATTATTTGTACCCATCCATAAATTATCCCGGCCATCTTCCTGCATACTCATAACGGTTTCAACAGTTAAACCATCCTGCGGATTGAAGTGCTTAAAATTATTTTTTATTGAATCAAATAAATTCAATCCTGATTTTGTTCCAATCCATATATTCTTATTATGATCGCCATATATAATTGTAATACGGTTATTGTTTAATGAGGTGCTGTCACTGTCATTCGCATAGAACTTTTGAACAACTTTATTATCCTTTATCAACACAAGGCCTTCATCGGTGCCAACCCATAAAACATTTTTTTCATCAACAAAAAGCGTTCTGATTATAAAAGGAGAAACTACAGTTCCGCCTGCGGGAACGTATACATTGCCCAGCTTTTTTGTTTGCGGATCGTAACTGCTTAAACCTTTATAAGTGCCCAGCCAGATGATGCCGTTCTTATCTTCTGTAACAGCATAAATATTATTGTTGGGTAACTGCGAATTGGTATTGTCAACATGTATCCATTGCCTGGTATCACTAATATCTTTTAGATCGTTTGGAATAATAAATAAACCACTCATGAATGTTGCAACATACACATCACCTGCTCTGCTTTGGTAAAGCATATTTACCTGGTTGAATTGCTGGCGCGATGAAGGCAGCAATACATAACGGGGTGTGTTATTGATAACCGTTAATGTATCAGAATCACTACCTGTCCATAACCTGTTTTTTGTATCGTACAACAATGCATCTGCAAATTGATTTTTAAGAAATGATGCAGAAGAAGATCCTGTTTCACTAAACCTTGCTTTGGCAGGTATGTATTTTGAAATACCTTTTGCAGTACCTATCCATATAACACCGGAATTGTCTTCATAAAAGCTAAAAGCGCTTGTGTTTGCCAGGCTAAAACCAGCTTGGTTGTTGATGAAGTTCTCAACCGGTTTTATCTCTCCTTTTTCACCTGCACTGCATTTTAAAACACCTTCATCATTCGTTGCTACCCAATAATTGTTATGCCGGTCGATCATAAAATCATTAATGGCCCATTCATTTTTATTTTGATGATGAATAAGCAAAGGCAATACATGTTTTACAGTAACTCTTTTATACGTATCATTTTCAAATGAAACATTATCAAGCATATTTTTACCGCATAGCCATACTGTACCATCATCAGCAGCAACAATTTTATTTACGGTATTAAAGCTGATCGAATTTTTATTTCCCGATTCAGAATAAAGCCTTGAAATTTTTTTGCCCGTAGTATCTATAATATTAACGCCCTGTGATGTACCTATCCATGCGCGGCCGGCCTTATCAAAGCAAACTGAAAACACCTGGTCGTTTGAAATGCTGTTGCTATCTTTTTCGTTATGCCTGTAATGGATAAAATTGTAGCCTGATCCTTTATATCCTTTTCCTGTTCCTGCCTTTACCAACTTATCCACGCCACCATTATAGGTACCTATCCACAGGTTTCCATGCGCATCTTTTGCGATAGAAAATATCTCGTTGGCAGCAAGCGAGCCGGCATCAGTACTATCATGCAAAAAGGTTTCAAACCTGTCATGTTTTGCATCATACCGGTTCAATCCATTGCGGGTGCCTATCCATAAAAAACCATCATCGTCTGTACATAAGGCATAAACCTCATCATCGGAAACAGAGTAAGGATTATTTGTTTGATGGCGATATATAATTGCATTGTAACCATCATATCTTGTAAGCCCGTCAATTGAAGCTATCCAAATAAAACCCTGCGCATCCTGGGTGATGGCATTAATAACCCTGTCTGCAATACCCTGCTCATTCGTTATATTCTCAAACCTGTATGCAGATACCTGGCCAAAAGAGCAAAAGGAAAGGCTTGTTATAAAAAATATGACCGCATTAAAGACAATCAGTTTTTTTATAACGACAGAAAAATTCATCTGAGTAAATATAAAAATTACTCGCCGGTTGTACCTGTTAAGCCGGAACCGCCTGCAAACCCGTTATAGACCTGGTAATTTATGCATGACCTGTTTATACGTGCCACACAGGCTGATTGCGGGCAACAGGCTTTGCCGGGGCAGGGATAGCAATTGGATTTTCTTACAAATGCCACACCCGCAGATTGTGGTGATGTAAGTGCAAGGTCAGTACCCTGGCTTATGCTGCAGTTCCTTAAAGTATTCATCAGGTAAACAGAATCACCAGGTACCTCATTGATCGCAGTAATAAGACTTTGTTTTGAATATACGCCGCCTTCAAACTGGATACCATGTAATGAATCGAGCATGAATTGTTTAAGCTGGTTCATGTTAATGGTATAACCCGCACAACATTTGCCGGCAGGATCACTTTGGCCATCAGGGTCCTTGTTGCCTGTAAAAAATACAAATGCGATCAACGCAGCCAGTAAAGGGACATTTCTTTTAATGCTTTTTATAAAAGACTGTTTCATGTTTTTGTTTTTAAAGATGAATCAACAAAACGTTGCGTTTCAGTGCGTATATTAAAATTTAGCTGTGGTTAATGTTAATTCCTGAATCAACTAACTTAATCAGTTTATAAAATTTGCTGTTGCGAAAGAATTTCCCGATCCTGTTGTTGCTGAATTGCCTTCAACCAAATTTACAATTTAATTTTTCTTTACCCTGACAAGCTGTGGACCATCCGTATACCTATATCTTTTAATAGTTTGATTCAGAACAACATCTTTTAAAAATTATGAAATAATTCATTCTTCGCAACTACCTGGCAAAATCTTACTGTATTCCAGCCAATTTTATAACCTGCAAATACCTGCAAGCCTATTTTTACGATATATATTCGTTATTTCTTCGATATTTCTTCGATCCAATTGATCGAAGTTATATCGAAGTTATATCGAAGAAATATCGAAGTTATATCGAAGAAATGCACTTACAGGCATGAAGATGCCTGATTGTAGTATACCTGAAAAGAAGTTGAAAAGGAGTAAATAAAATTTGTGTGTACACAACAGGCTGAGAGCCGTGTGACCGATAGTCGCCTCGTGATTTCTGTTTTGATTGCAGTGTAACGGGATGCTGCCCCGGCGTGGCGATTGCCTTATTTAATTATAGCCTCTGTTTAAACTGGCCGGTCATTGCATTTTTCCATGAAGCGAAACTGCCTTTGATGATTTCTGCTCTTGCCTGTTCAACCATCCATAGATAAAAGGAAAGGTTTTGAATGCTTGCCAATGTTAATCCCAGCAATTCGTTAGAAACAAATAAATGCCGCAGGTAAGCCTTTGTATAATAGTTGCTCACTTCATAAGGCAGCCCTTCATCAAGGGGAGTGAAGTCTGTTGTCCATTTTTTATTTTTTATGTTGATGATGCCCTGCGTAGTAAACAACATTCCGTTGCGGCCATTGCGTGTAGGCATAACGCAATCAAACATATCAATGCCAAGGCTGATACATTCAAGGATATTCCATGGCGTGCCAACACCCATAAGATAACGTGGTTTATCGGCAGGTAAATTTTCACAGCACAAGGCTGTTATTTCATACATAACGTTTTCAGGTTCGCCCACACTTAAACCACCAATGGCATTGCCCGCTGCATTTTTTGAGGCTACATATTCGCAGGACATTTTCCTGAGATCATGGTATTGATTGCCCTGTACAATAGGAAAAAGATTTTGATCATATCCATATAAAGGTTGCGTAGTGTTTAAATGGTCGAAGCACCTGTCGAGCCATCGTTGCGTTAACATCAAACTATTCTTTGCATAGGTATATTCACTTTCGCCGGGCGGGCATTCATCAAAAGCCATGATGATATCAGCGCCGATATTGCGTTGTATGTCCATCACTTTTTCAGGCGTAAACAAGTGCCTGCTTCCATCAATATGGCTTTGAAATAAAACACCCTCTTCTGTTATCTTCCTGCTTTGCGCTAAAGAAAAAACCTGGTAACCACCACTGTCTGTAAGTATGGGTTTGTTCCAGTGCATAAATTCATGTAAACCACCTGCAGCATTTAAAATGTCAATACCCGGCCTTAAGTATAAATGATACGTATTGCCTAAAATTATCTGCGCCTTTACATCATTCATCAACTGTTGCTGAGTAACTGCCTTTACTGAACCAACTGTACCCACAGGCATAAAGATTGGTGTCAAAATTTCCCCATGTTCAGTTGTTATTTTACCCGCTCTTGCATGCGAGATTTCATCAATGCTTTGTAGGTTAAAACTCAGTGGCATAGCCTGCAAATTAAAGTGTAAAATCTAAAGGACTCTTATCGCCAAATATTCTTTTAACACATGCATGCTAATCTTTTGGCAAGCTTTTCTCTCTTATTACAGAAAGAAATTATTCTTAAAATATAAATAAAGGATATGAAAAAAATTATTAGAATATTGTTGTTGGCAATAATGCTTGCAACAGCTGCAGCTTCTCCAAACACGGGTAAGGCGCAGGCTGTAAGCGTAAATTTTTCTGTATTCTACAGCTCATTAAAACCATATGGACATTGGATGAATAATTCATCTTATGGACAGGTATGGGTAAGCAATACACCAGGGTTTGTTCCTTATTCAACAGGTGGACATTGGGCCTATACGGATTATGGCTGGACGTGGGTTTCTGATTATGATTGGGGATGGGCACCATTTCACTACGGACGTTGGGCATATAACAGCGCTTACGGCTGGTATTGGATACCAGGTTATGATTGGGCGCCTGCGTGGGTAGCGTGGAGAAATAATAATGATTATTATGGATGGGCTCCATTAGGACCAGGTCTTACTATAAGTGTAGGTGTTAGTAATTATAATTCTATTCCAAGCGGATGGTGGGTGTTTGCTCCTGCAAGATATATTGCAAGCCCTTATGTAAGCCGGTATTATGTGCCGCATACTCAAAATATAACCATCATAAAGAATACAACTATTGTAAATAATGTAACTGTAAGAAATAATGTACACTATGTTGGTGGCCCACGCAGGGAAGATGTTGAAAAAACAAGCCATCAGAATATTGAAACATACACCGTTGCCAATTCTTCAAATCCGGGCAGAACAGTTGTTAATAATAAAACAGTAAATGTTTACAGGCCTGTAATAAACAACAACGAAAAAACAGTAATTAATAATAATACAACTACCGTAAATAAAAACAGTAACAATACAACAGTAAATAATAACAGGAATAATACAGCGGTTAACAACAATAATAAAACCGTTAATAACGATCAGCATAAAACAAATATGCCTGATCAACAAAATGTAAATAAGCAACAGGCTCAACAAAAAGTACAGGAAGAAAAGCAAAGAGAACAGGCACAGGCTCAGCAAAAACAACAGCAGCAACAAGTTCAGCAACAAAAAGAGCAACAGGTAAAACAAAAAGAACAGGCTGATCAACAAAGAACACAACAGGCACAACAACAAAAAAAAGAACAACAACAGCAGCAACAGGCGCAGCAACAGAAAGAGCAACAACAACAGCAGGCACAGCAGCAAAAAGCTCAGCAGCAACAGCAAGCAGCGCAACAACGCCAGCGTGAAGAAGCGCAACAAAGAAATAAAGATCAGCAACAGCAAAAACCGCCAACTGATAAAAAACCCGGCAGCGGAAGGAAACAGTAATCGTGTAACATAAATATCAAATAAAAAAGAGGATGTTTAAATAATAAATGTCCTCTTTTTATTTCAGGCAAATTAGTTGCTATATTCAAATTAAATTCAAGCGCATTCATGGCAGAAAGTTTATCGCAGGATACAAAACCGCAAACGTCAAACAGGAAGATCACGTTTAAAGCATTGTGGCAAATATTAAAAGCGACCGGCACCGATTTTTCTAATTGCCGCATAACAAGAATGAGTGCAGCGCTTGCTTATTACACTGTTTTTTCAATAGCGCCAACACTTATTCTTGTTATAAGTTTAGCTGCTATTTTTTACGGACGAAATGCGATTGAAGGAAGCATATACGACGAAATAAAATCTTTTGTGGGCAGTGATGCTGCATTGCAGATACAGGCGCTGATAAAGATTGCAACTATTTCACGAAATAATGTTTTTGCATCAGGTGCAAGTATTATTGCATTAATAATTGGCGCAACAAGTGTTTTTGGTGAAATACAGGATGCAATAAACATTATCTGGAGCCTGAAGGCAAAGCCTAAAAGAGGATGGTTTAAAATTATTATAAACAGGCTGCTTAGTTTTTCAATTATTGTGAGCCTGAGTTTTATTTTACTGGTGTCTCTTTTGGTGAGTACTGTATTAGATGTGCTAAGCAAAAGCCTTTCTTCAATTTTTCATAAAGGGACTGTTTATATAGCTTATGGCATCAACCTGTTTATAACGTTCCTTATCATCACACTTTTATTTGGTATTATTTTTAAAGTATTGCCTGATGCTAAAATAAAATGGCGTGATGTAATAACCGGCGCTGTAACAACAGCATTACTTTTTATGTTGGGTAAGTTTGTTATCAGCTTTTATTTGGGCACAAAAAACATTGGCAATACTTACGGCGCTGCAGGATCTATAATTGTTATTTTATTGTGGGTGTATTATTCTGCTATTATTTTATATTTCGGAGCGGCGTTTACAAAAAATTACGCGCAGTTTAAGGGCAGGCGAATTTATCCAAATGATTATGCTGTATGGACTGAAAGTATTAAAAAAGAAACACAAGGTTCCTTACAGGAGCAGAATTCTGCGGTATCACCATCCTAAAATATTTTTTTACTTTTCTGTTCGCGCAGCATTTCAGAAAAACCCATGGTTCTTGCCAATGCAGATACAGCCATTGCTATTCGTTTTGTTTTTGTTTGTTCTGTTTTAGTAGTGTCAACCCATTTACTGAAATAATTTCTGTGGCTTCCCGGTAATGAATTGAAATGTTTAAGCGCTGCAGGTTCATCATTCAGGCACATCATAAAATCTTCATTCATTTTGAATGGTGCATTATCAACTTCAAGTATTGCAATAACTGTTGCACCTTTACGTTTGCCTGTGCCTTTTCGCATAACAGCATTAAAGGGCATAATAAAACTTCCATCACCCATCGGCATCAACGCAGTACTGTCTATTTTAAAATTATCAAGCCTGCCCTTTACGCGAAATGATTTTTTATTATCAGGTTTTAATTGTTGTGCAATGTCTTCAGGTACGGCCAGGTAAGTCCACCCGGTTTTTTCACCCTGTTCATCAAACTGTAATAATTTAGCCGAGAATTTTACCATAGCGTTTGCTAAGTTAATTTAAGCGGGATAAATTATCGTAACCATACAATTTGTAAAATGCAGCAGGTGTGGCATTGATTTATTTAATACTGAATTGGGATAAAAGAGCTTGGATCTTTATTATTATTGAATTTTATTAAGTGTTTGCCCATTCAATAATTTAGTTTGATGGTGATGATAATTTTCTCAATTTTGATTTGAAGTTGCTAAATTGAATTTTAATCCCCGTGTTCATTTTTGCAACACAACTTTCATCATCAGAAATCTTGCTAACAGGTTTCTATTTATTCACAATTAAAATTACAATTATGGCTTTCTTTGATTTTCTCCACATCTTCACCGATTTATTCAATTCTATTGAAAAAGCATGGAACAAACTAGACCCCCAGGTCCAGGATGCATTGATTAAAGGCTCAACGGTTATAAACATTATCAATGAAAATTTACAGGCAACACCTGATTCAGTTTTTGATCTTATTGAAAAGAAATTCCCTGACGTTACAAAAGATAAATTAACAGCAGCATTGGCCAATGTAACAGATAAATTAAAAGTTGCACAGGATACTGCTAATCCTGATCTGCTTACAACTATTAAAAACCTGCAGACATATTTTTCAGGCTTCCAGGGAAAATTCTGGGAAGGCACGGCATCTACTGCATCACAATTGCTTTCAATTGCATTAGCGCCTGATGAAACACCATTTGCAAAAGTTGCTTCGTTTATTGAATATGTTTATAGAAGAAAAATAAAAAATTCGTAAATCAATCAATAATTATCTAACAGCCTTAACATATATTAAGGCTGTTTTTATTACGAGAAGTTTGCTGGAATAATTAATGCGATCTTATTTCTTTCTGAAGAATATTCTTATTGGTACGCCTGAGAAATTGAACGAACCGCGTAGCTGGTTTTCCAGATAATTTCTATATGGAGTTTTAATATCGTCGGGGTAATTTGTAAAAAATGCAAATGACGGAACTACCGTTGGCAACTGCATGATATATTTTATTTTAACTGAGTGTCCGCGAACAACGGGAGCGTGGTACGCTTCCACAGCTTTCAGCATTACTTCATTTAATTTACTGGTCGCAATTCTGCGATGCCGGTTTGCATAGACCTCTAATGCAATTTCCATCCCTTTAAGAATGCGCGTTTTTTCTTTTGCGGAAATAAACAGAACAGGCACATCTGTAAACGGAGCGATCTTTTCCTTTAATTGTTTTTCGTATTCTTTGGCAGTGTTGGTTGATTTTTCAACAAGATCCCATTTGTTCACCAGCAACACAATGCCCTTTCCTTTTCGTGCAGCCAATGAAAAAATATTTACATCCTGCGCTGTTATTCCATTTTGTGCGTCAAGCACCAACAAACAAACATCAGCTTCATCCATTGCTTTTACAGCGCGGATAACAGAATAAAATTCAAGATCATCTTTTTCTTTATTCTTTTTGCGCAAGCCAGCAGTATCAATTAAGATAAAATCTTTCTGAAATAAATTATAATGTGTGTGAATGGTATCTCTCGTTGTACCGGCGATATCACTTACAATTGTTCTTTCTTTTCCGATCAATGCATTTAATAAGGAAGATTTGCCAACATTCGGTTGACCAATAATAGCAAAACGTGGCAATTCATTTTCAGTTTCGTCTTCTTCGCTTTTTTCTTCGGGAATTAATTCGGTTAAAGCATCAAGCAATTCGCCACTTCCGCTTCCGCTCATACTGCTCATAAAAAATATATGATCAAGCCCAAGACTGTAAAACTCTGTCGCTTCCAGTTGCCGTTCGGCATTATCTACTTTATTTACTACAAGAAAAACAGGTTTTGTTGTACGGCGTAACGTTTCAGCCATGCTTTCATCCAGGGTAGTAATGCCTGTTGAAACATCGGTCATAAAAATTATTGCATTGGCTTCATCAATAGCAATCTTGACCTGTTTGCGGATTTCAGTTTCGAAAATATCTTCACTGTCGGGCACAAAACCACCGGTATCAATCACGTTGAATGACTTGCCATTCCAATCTGCAATGCCGTATTGCCTGTCTCTTGTAACGCCGCTGATGTTGTCAACAATTGCTTTGCGCTGTTCAAGCAAACGATTGAACAATGTGCTCTTGCCAACATTCGGCCTTCCTGTTATTGCTACTGTAAAGCTCATACCCTGTCCCCTAAAGGGGAATTTAAATTAATTAACAAAAGCCTTACTCCCGTCAGGGGATGAGGCTAATAACCATATTCCCTCAACCTTAAATCATTATCTCTCCATTTCGGTTTAACCTTTACAAAGAGTTGCAAAAATATTTTATGATCGAGAAACTTTTCAATATCAATGCGCGATTGTGTGCCTAATTGTTTTATCATCTTTCCGCCTTCGCCTAATAAAATTGCTTTCTGGCTTTCGCGATGCACAATAATATCTGCCTGTATTTTTATCAAGGTATCTTTTTCTTTGAATTCATTTATCAGCACCGCTGTTTGATAAGGAATTTCTTCACCAAACAATCCGTAAATTTTTTCGCGTATGATCTCGCTTACAAAAAATTTTGTTGGAAGATCGGTCAATTCATCCTCGCTATAAAACGCTTCACCTTCCGGCAATAATTCTATGATCGTTGATAAAAGTTCGTCTAAATTTTCCTGCTTTAAAGCAGATACCGCAATTATTTTTTTATATGATGATGATTGATCGTAAACTTTTTTCAGTTCTTCAATTTTATCACGGCTTAACTTATCAGATTTATTTAAGATAAGTATTGCGGGAACTTTTAAGCGAAGGCCTTTGAACAGTTCAATATTTTCTGAAGCATCTTTTGCAGCATCCGCAATCAACAAAGCAATATCTGCATCCTCCAAAGCGCTTTTTACACTTTGCATCATGTGCTCGTGTAATTTATATTTTGGTTCAATGATGCCGGGCGTATCAGAAAAAATTATCTGGTACTCATCTGGCTTTGTAAGAAATGCTTTTATGCGATGCCTTGTTGTTTGCACTTTGGATGACACAATTGCCATCTTTTCGCCAACCAATGCATTTAATAAAGTGCTTTTGCCGGCGTTTGGCTTACCAAATATGTTTACGAAACCTGATTTCATAAGTTCTCCCAACCTCCCTGAAGGGAGGAGTAAAAATAAAAAAGCCTCTTACGAGGCTTTTTAGTTGCGAGGGGAAGGATCGAACTTCCGACCTTCGGGTTATGAGCCCGACGAGCTACCGCTGCTCTACCTCGCGATATAATGATTTAAACCTGATCTTAAGAACTTGCACATTGTTTATGTGCGGGCGGCAAAGATAAGGCGGTAACATTATCGGGCAAAACTTTATAGAAGATATTTAGCTTTTCTTTTTAACCGTTGAAGCACCGCTAACATCAAGATTGGTAATAGAAGCGCTTCCTTCATAATGGATACTGCTGGCACCTGATGCTGTTGCCTGGATTTCTTTGCTTACATTGATACTGGCAGATGAAGCGCCTGTTGCTTCAACTTTGCAACTGGAAGCAGTAAGATCACCACCTTTAAAATTACTTGCACCACTTGCGCTGATAATAAGATCTGTTGTGCCGCCGTCAACATCAGCAGTAGATGCTCCGGTGAGATCAAAATTTGTTTTAGCACTATTTACGTTTCCTTTAAAATTACTGGCACCGCTTTCTGAAAGCTCAAATGAATTTGCAGAAAAATCAACACGTGAAGTGGATGCGCCACTCAAATCAAATTTTATTCCGCCGCCTGATTTTATTCCACCTTTCATATTGCTTGCGCCTGACAAATCAAGTTCAAGGTCGCCAACACTAATGGGATCTGTAAGCTCAACAGTAGAAGCGCCCGAAGCATCAAGCATTTCAAGTGTAGTAAAAGTTACGTACGCTTTTAAATGTTTATTGCTCCAGTTCCAGCCATTCCATGCGCCATTCTCCACATAAATTTTAAGCACACCGTTCTTTACTTCAGTTATGATTTTGCTTGTAACATTAGCATCTTCAGAACTTACTGCAACACCTTGTGTGGTGCCTTGTGATAAATATAAACTGATAGCGCTTGAAACCCTGATCTTGGTAAACTGATCAACCTTGCGCACCTGTGCATTAGGGTCGTGCACTACATTTTGTGCATTCACACTAAAGCCTGCAATAACTAATAAAATTGCTGCGAATATCTTTTGCATAGTTTGTTTTTTGATTGTAACGCATCAATAAATTAAAGGTTACACTTAATTTGAAATTCTGTTATTATTTTTGCAGTCGTCAAACCATGAGGTTTTTTTGAACCACATGTGTTTATAAATCCCGGGGTGCTTTCTTAAATGAAGGCTGAGATTATACCCGTTGAACCTGAACAGGGTAATACCTGCGAAGGGAAGGTGAGCTTTTCTATAGCGGCACATTCTCCAGCATTATTCCTTGTTCCCATTATTGTGAAATTTAAAACAGAGAAAATGAAATTTTTATTGGGAACAGTCATTATTTTATGCATTGCTTTTACAACTTCAGCGCAAAACTTAAATGGAGTTGTCGTCAACAAAAGCAACCAGGCTTTAAAAGGCGCAACAATTACTATCAGTACGAAAAACTTTAAAACAAAAACACAAACAGGAGAGAAAGGCGAGTTTAATTTTCATAACCTGGCTACAAATTCAGTATATAAAATTTCTGCTGAGTTTGTTGGATTGAAAAGCTTTGATACAGGTTTTTTTCTTGAGCAAAACACAACATTAAATATTGCTTTAGATGAATCAACGGCTTACCTCGAACCCCTTGAAGTACGCTCTGTGCGTGCGTCTGATAAAGCGCCGTTCACCAAAACAAACATCAGTAAAGATGATATTGCAAAGATCAATTTGGGGCAGGACATTCCTATTTTATTAAATCAAACGCCTTCTGTTACTACTACAACTGATGCAGGCAACGGCGTTGGTTATACAGGCATACGCATACGCGGTACAGATGCAACACGCATCAACGTTACGCTGAACGGTATTCCTTTTAATGATGCAGAAAGCATGGGAACTTATTTTGTTGACCTGCCCGATTTTGTTTCATCCGCCAATTCAATACAAATACAACGCGGTGTGGGAACATCAACAAATGGTTCGGGTGCCTTTGGTGCAACCATCAACATCAGCACGAATGAAATAAACAAGAAAGCTTATGCCGAAGCTGATAATAGTTTTGGTTCGTTCAACACCTGGAAGAATACGATCAAACTTGGAACAGGATTATTGGCAAATCATTTTACAATTGATGCACGTTTAAGTCGTATTTCAAGCGATGGATATATTGATCGCGCAAGCAGCAACTTAAAATCATTCTATACTTCTGCTGCTTATATCGGCAACAAAAATTCTTTGCGACTGAATATTTTTTCAGGCAAAGAAAAAACTTACCAGGCATGGTATGGAATTCCTTACGATAGCTTGCAAACCAATCGCAGGTATAATCCTGCGGGTACAGAAAAACCGGGAACGCCATACAATAATCAAACAGATAATTACTGGCAAACACATTACCAGCTATTTTATGATCATGATTTTAGCAGCAACTGGAAATTTAATACAGCTTTGTTTTTGGTGCGCGGCAAAGGTTATTATGAAGAATACAAAGCGCAACAAAATTTGAGTGATTATGGATTGAATGATACTGCTGTTACTGATCTTGTACGACAACTTTGGCTTGATAATTATTTTTATGGACAGATATTTTCATTGCAATATAAAACAGCAAAAGATGAATTAACAATCGGTGGAAGCTGGAGTAAATATGATGGTAAACATTATGGTAAAATAGTCTGGAGTGAGGTGAAAGTTCCGGGCGATTATGAGTACTATAATTATCCTGCAACAAAAACAGATGAGAATGTTTATGTAAAATGGATGCATAACTTCAATACAAAGTGGAACAGTTTTGCAGATGTTCAATACAGGCATGTGCTGCATAACATGCAAGGCTTTGAAGACAATCCTGATCTTTCTATAAAAAGAGATTTCAATTTCTTTAATCCTAAAGCAGGCATCAGTTATAATCATAAAGGTTGGAATGCATACTTCAGTTATGCAATGGCGCATAAAGAACCCAATCGCGATGATTTTGAAGCAAGCCTTCAGCAACAACCATCAGCAGAAACATTACATGATTTTGAAGCAGCAGTTGAAAAGAAAACAGGCAAGTATAACCTGTCTGCAACATTGTATTACATGTTGTACAAAAACCAGTTGGTGCTTAACGGAAAAATAAATGACGTTGGTGATTATACACGAATTAATGTTCCCAACAGTTACCGTTCCGGTATTGAATTGCAGGCAGGTTTTATAGTTAATGCATGGCTCAACATCAATGGCAACGCTACTCTTAGCAATAATAAAATAAAATCATTCACAGAATACCTTGATGAATATGATGCCGGCTTTAATTACATCGGCCAGCAAACCGTTCAGCATACAAACACAGATATTTCTTTTTCCCCAAATGTTATTGCAGCAGGTACTGTAACATTCATTCCGCGAAAAAATATGCAACTGAATTTTATCAGCAAATATGTAGGCAAACAATACTTAGATAATGCGCAGAATGAGAACCGTAAGCTCGATCCTTTTTTTACAGAAGATGTGCGATTGAATTATTCTTTGTATAAAAAGTTCTTTAATCGCATTGATCTTATTGTTGCAGTGAATAACATCTTCAACAAACTGTATTCGCCCAATGCTTATACTTATCCATATGTGTACGACAACAGTTTAGTGAATGATAATTACTATTATCCTGCCGCAGGAACGAATTTTATGGTGGGCTTAAACATCCGTTTGTAATTATTGCAATATTTCACTGAGCTTTTGATTCAATGCGTCGCCGCGAAGATTGCGTGCAACGATCTTTCCACTTGGATCAACTAAAATGTTTTGCGGAATTTCTTTTATATGGTATAATGCGGCAACAGCATTGTCAAATTGTTTCAGGTCGCTTACATGCGTCCACGTTAAATTATCTGAATGTATCGCCTGCAACCAGTTAGTTTTTGCCTGGTCAAGCGAAACACCAAGTACCGTAAAATTTTTGTCTTTGTATTTATTGTATGCCGCAACCACATTCGGGTTCTCCATACGGCAAGGCCTGCACCAGCTTGCCCAGAAATCAATCAATACATATTTGCCTTTAAACTGAGAGAGCGAAACAGTTTTGCCGGCAGTATCTGCCTGGGAAAAGTCCAGTGATTGGGTTCCAACAGCGCCAACAAGGTCTTGTTTTATAACCTCGGCGAGATTCTTTGCAAACTGTGTTTGCAAGGCTTCACCTTCCAAAACAGCATAACGTTTTTGAAGTAATAAAACATCCCTGTTCGGGTCTGTATCATAACTATAGGCAAGCAATAATGCAGTTACGGGTGAATTTTTTTTGCGCTGAACAAAACGGTCAACTGCATTCTGGTAAATATTATAACATGTATTCAGCATGATTGTAGCAGAATCATGCAAACCCTGCGATGTTGCAGACATCATCTGGTTACGGTAATAACTTACATAATCATTCAATGGCTTTATCTCATACAAAAATTCTTCATAATCAAGATTGCTTGGCGAGCCTGTGACAGTTATATCATTTTCGCTGCTGCCCTTTACAGTAACCGTATCGCCGCCCATGAAAATAACTATCCTGCGTTGCAATGCGGGAAAAAGAATAATGCGCGCATCTGTATTTGTAACCGTTCCGCTTAAAGTAAAATTGCCTTTTTGCACAACAGATGTTGCCAGTGTATCGGTGCCTTTAAAACCAAGCAGTATGACCTGCGAGTTATCAGGAATTGATTTAATGTTTCCGTTTATTAAGAATTTCTTTTGCGTTTGCGCATTTAAAATAAAAGGCGCTAACAACAAAACAAAAATCAGTTTCCGCATACAATTTCTATTATAGTAAGGCTTGCAAATTAAACATGAATAAGCATTCCGTTTATTATTAAATTTTTTTGGCTACCAGCTAATGAACAAGTGGCATCGTCTCTTGGTCGCAACACTTGTACTATAGTTTTTCATTGCAGCTCTATAGTTTAGCATTCATAGCTGCTCATTAATCTTCAGCCTTTACAATTGCTTCCAAGAATTCTTTCGTTGTTCGCTGAATATTATCAGAATGTTCAAGCGCTTTAATATAAGCCGTACCAATAATTGCACCGCTTGAATATTTGCTTGCAGACTCAAATGTTTCTTTGTCTTTTATCCCAAAACCAACCAACACAGGATTCTTTAAGTTCATGCTTTGTAACCTTTGCAAATACTTCTCAACTTCAGTAAAATCTTTTTTATTGCCTGTTGTTGAAGATGAAGAAACTGCATATAAAAAACCTGTGCTTAATGTATCCAGTTTTTTTATTCTTTCTTCAGAAGTTTCAGGTGTGATCAAAAAAACAAAATCCAAACCATAACGATGAATGGTATCGCCATACTCTGTTTCAAACTCATGTTCAGGAAGGTCAGGAAGAATCAATCCGTCAACAGGTATATCAGCAGCATGCTGACAAAACTTTTCAAATCCATATTGCAGCACAGGATTCATATAACCCATCAACAAAATGGGAACATATATTTCTTTACGGCAACCCTGTAATTGCGCAAACAGTTTTGCAATCGTCATTCCGTTTTGCAAAGCCTTTGTACCGCTTGCCTGTATAACCGGCCCGTCAGCCAACGGGTCACTGTAAGGCATTCCCAATTCAATTATATCTGCACCATTGTCCTGCAAAGCTTTCATTACAGTAAGTGTGCTGTCAGGCTGTGGAAAGCCTGCAGTGCAATACACGTTTAATACTTTGCTTTTCTTCTGTTGAAATAATTCTTCTAACCTGTTCATTAATTCTGTTCTTGATAACTTTTAAAGTTAAATAACCCATTGTACGTCATTTCGATCCCGAATTTTCGGGAGAGAAATCTCTATAAATTTTTAAAGTATAAATATTGCAGAGATGTCTCGTTCCTCGACATGACGACAAAAAGCATACTTCAGTATAACAAATCAATTCAAAGTTCTTACTTAAAATCAAACAATGTTGCTGTAAATTCCCCGCGCTCTCTTTTCTTTGTTATTGCACTGAAATCTCCCTTATAACGCATGGTTTCAGGTACAAGCAAATCT